>NBJMC04201__coassemble_197_pt1 | contig 75186 bp, 65 predicted proteins | sample NBJMC04201__metabat2_high_PE_014 | metagenome-assembled genome bin NBJMC04201 | reverse complement strand
AATGAAGAATTTGCACAGGCTGAGTCTGAACTGTTACACTGCCTGGTAGAGAAAGTCTGGCTTATTGGGCAATCTCTTGGCGGTATCGTGGCGCAGATTATTGCCGTTCATCATGCAGAAGTGGTAGAGGGGATGGTACTTTCCAATACATGCTCTCTTTCTAAAGCTATGAGCCCATCTGCTTACAAGCATCTGATGAATATGATTAATAGTCAGAAAAGCTTCAAAAGACTTCTTTCTTTCCTGCCGTTCCCTATGATCAAACGCTTGATAAGACGGGCTGTCATGAACCAAACAACAAGCGGATTTACCCAGAAGGAAAAAGAACTTATGGAAGAATTGTGTGGTGTAATGATGAAGCTTCTCACAAAGCCGTATGAACTCCATATGATTGATTTCTTGATTGATGCACAAAACCATTTTGGAATGTCGCGAGAGAATTTTTTTCCATGGGAAAATAAAGTTTTATTGATTTTGTCTGAAGACGATGCGACATTTACACGGGAGTGCAAGGATGCCCTCATTTCCGTGATGACTAATCCTACAGTAGTTACTAATCTTACAGGAGGACACCTTGCACTTCTGGTTCGATTAGATGAATATTCAAAATGCGTTTCATCATATATTTTTGATCAAAGCCAAATTCAATGAGTATACGGAATATCAAATAAAATACATGATTGTATATCCGAATCATGCTACTCAAGGGAATGATAGAATTGTGAACAGTAGGTGCTGAATATTGTTATTGAGGGAAGTATGTATTCGGAAATTTGGTTCACACATTTGTTTGTGTTGACATATATACTTATATATAGTACCTTTAGATGAGCTGTCTGCCAATGCGGAACGGATCCGATTGTATCGGGAGCGGAAAAAGAAGTGTGTGGAATTCCGTGCTAAACTGTCAACTTTGACCAGACAACCTGCCAAGGAGCAGGAAGAGGAGCTGTGGAGCATTGACGGTAAGGAACGGAAGATAAAATCTCTGAAAGAAATTGTTGAGATGATGAATTGGAATTAATATAATTGTTTCGAAAAACAATATTTATAAATGATCTACAGCAGTGCGGCAGTTAGATTTACGGATATTTGAGGAAGAATCAAAGAGCATCGGAATAATCAGTTGCGCAAATCCGCGACTACAAAGGCCGGCAGGAATTGTACCTTAAGCAAAAGCCGGAGAAGTTGGATAAGCTGATAGAGATTACCAAAACCCAGAGCACTGAGGCATCCAATGAGATCGAGGGTATTCGGACAACAAATACACGATTAAAACAACTGGTGGCTGATGAGACTACGCCTCAAAACCGGGAAGAGGAAGAAATTATAGGTTATTGTAGTAATATTTAAGCATTTGTCAGAGGAATCTGATGGGTGCTTTTTTCAGAAGCTTGTCAATAGAAAACGCCTATGATAATATATTAATATCAAAGTGAAGAATATAAACGAAATTTACTTTTGTTAATATATAATTACTTTCCGGGAAATGTGTGATTTCAGATATGGCATGGAAAGGGGGCGGAAATAGTGAGGAAGAAACTTCCCATCGGGATTGAAAACTTTGAAGAATTTTTCTCTGAGGATTTTTACTATGTAGATAAAACATTATTCATAAAAGAGTTGCTGCAGAATTGGGGAAAGGTAAATCTGTTCACCCGTCCGCGACGGTTTGGCAAGTCCCTTAATATGAGTATGTTGAAATGCTTCTTTGAGATAGGAATAGATCCGGCGCTGTTCGACGGCTTAAAGATAGCGCAGGAAAAGAGCCTGTGCGAAAAATATATGGGAAGGTTCCCTGTGATCTCTATCAGCCTGAAAAGTGTGGACGGAAGGAGTTTTGAGTCGGCGTCCGTAGCATTGCGGACGCTGATAGGAAATGAAGCCAGACGTTTTGCTTTTTTAAGGAACAGCACTAATTTATCGAATGATGAAAAAGAATCCTATGCACAGCTGACAGAGGTAGGGCCTGCACAGGGCGGGTTCTATACCATGACGGAAGGCATGGCGGCGGCAAGCCTGCAAACTCTTTCCCAGCTCCTCGAAAAGCATTACGGCCAGAAAGTCATCCTGCTGATCGATGAATATGATGTTCCGCTTGATAAGGCGTTCCAGGCAGGATATTATGATGAGATGGTCAGCCTTATCCGTAACCTCCTCGGTAATGCTCTGAAAACCAACAACAGCCTGTATTTTGCTGTACTTACCGGATGCCTGCGGATCTCGAAAGAGAGCATCTTCACAGGCTTAAATAACCTGAAAGTACATACGATCTCGGATGTACGATATGATGAGTACTTTGGGTTTACCAATGCGGAAGTGGATGAACTGTTAGAATTCTATGGACTGTCAGCTTATAAAGATACGATTAGGGACTGGTATGATGGATATTGTTTTGGAGATACGGACGTGTATTGCCCCTGGGATGTGATCAATTACTGCGATGAACTGCTGGCAGCGTCGAATACTCCCCCAAAGAATTACTGGGCGAATACCAGCGGAAATGACCTGATCCGTCGCCTGTTAAAGAAAGCGAACCTGACGACAAAAAATGAAGTGGAAGAGTTGCTAAACGGCGGGCAGATAACGAAACGTATGAAACAGGAATTAACATACCGTGAGGTTGACGACAGTATCGAAAATGTGTGGAGCGTGCTGTATGCCACAGGTTATTTGACAGGGAAGCATGTGGAGCAGGAAGATGCGGATATATTCCGGCTGTGGATACCAAATGGAGAGATCCGAAAGTTGTTTTATGAACTGGTGGAAGACTGGTTCCGTGAGATGACACGTTCCGATATGAGCAGGATCAACCGCTTCTGTGCGGCGTTTCCTGCCGGAGATACCGATACGATCCAGGACATGCTTAACGATTATCTGTGGGATTCCATCAGTGTGCGGGACACGGCTGTGCGCAGGAACATGAAGGAAAACTTCTATCACGGGATGTTGCTGGGACTTCTGCGCAGCCAGGACAGCTGGCTGGTGAAATCCAATGCGGAAACAGGAGAAGGCTACAGTGACATTTCCATCCAGACGCCGGAGAGAACCGGGATTGTGATCGAGCTGAAATATGCGGATGATGGGAAACTGGAGACCGCCTGCGCGGAGGCCCTAGAACAGATTGAAGAGAAAAAGTATGCGGAAGGCCTGAAGCGCAGGGGCATGAAAAAGATCATCAAGTATGGTATTGCATTTTATGAGAAGGAATGTATGGTGGCGACGGTGTAAAATAACGGCGCGCTGGCCTTTGAAAATGAAGGACAAAGGGATAAGGAGTAATGTGTGGCTTTAGTTATGGTATGGAAAGGGGGCGGAAATAGTGAGGAAGAAACTTCCCATCGGGATTGAAAACTTTGAAGAATTTTTCTCTGAGGATTTTTACTATGTAGATAAAACATTATTCATAAAAGAGTTGCTGCAGAATTGGGGAAAGGTAAATCTGTTCACCCGTCCGCGACGTTTCGGAAAAACCCTGAACATGAGTATGTTGAAATGCTTCTTTGAAACAGGGAAAGATCCGGCGCTGTTTGAGGGACTAAAGATCATGCAGGAAAAGGATCTGTGTGAGAAATATATGGGGAAATTCCCTGTAATCTCTATCAGCCTGAAAAGTGTAGATGGGTTGAACTTTGAGTCGGCGTCTGTAGCATTGCGGACAGTTATTGGCAACGAGGCCGGAAGATTTCGTTTTTTAAGGAACAGTGACAGATTGACGGATGATGAAAAAGAAGCCTATGCACAGCTGACAGAAGTTGGTTCGTCACAGGGCGGAGTTTATACGATGACAGGAAAAATGGCAGAAGCAAGCCTTCAAACCCTGTCCCAGCTTCTTGAAAAGCACTTTGGCCAGAAGGTCATTCTACTGATCGATGAATATGACGTTCCGCTGGATAAAGCGTTTCAGGCCGGATATTATGATGAGATGGTAAGCCTCATCCGCAACCTGCTGGGAAATGCGCTGAAAACCAACGACAGCCTGTACTTTGCCGTACTTACCGGGTGCCTGCGGATCTCAAAAGAGAGTATTTTCACCGGGCTTAACAATTTAAATGTAATGACCGTATCAGATCCATATTTCTGTGACGGTTTTGGATTTACGGAAGATGAAGTAACAGAACTTTTAAATTACTACGGACTGGAGGAGTTCCATGATACAGTCAGGGATTGGTATGATGGATACCAGTTTGGAAATATTTCTGTATATTGTCCATGGGATGTTATTAAATATGCCCAGATATTGCTGAAAGATAAGGAAGCTGAACCAGAAAACTACTGGGCCAACACCAGCGGAAACGATCTGATCCGGCGATTGCTTAAGAAAGCAAATCAAAGCACAAAAAATGATGTCGAGCGACTGATCAATGGCGAAACCATCACGAAAACCATACGTCAGGAACTGACTTACCGGGAGGTGGAGGATTCCATCGATAATATCTGGAGCGTGCTTTATTCTACCGGTTACTTGACCTGCCGCAGGAGAATGCCGGGAAAAAAAATGGAATTGACTTTGCCAAACCGGGAGGTCAGGGAACTGTTCATTGAACTGGTAAAGGACTGGTTTGAAGAAACCACTCAGGCTGATTCCGGAAGGATCAACCGCTTCTGTGCAGCGTTTTCCGCCGGAGATACCGATACGATCCAGGACATGCTTAACGATTATCTGTGGGATTCCATCAGCGTGCGGGACACAGCAGTGCGCATAAATATGAAAGAAAACTTCTATCACGGGATGCTGCTGGGACTCCTGCAAAATCAGGATAGCTGGCTGGTGAAATCCAATGCGGAAACAGGAGAAGGCTACAGTGACATTTCTATCCAGACGCCGGAGAGAACCGGGATTGTGATCGAGCTGAAATATGCGGATGACGGGAATCTGGAGAAGGCATGCGGTGAGGCGTTAAAACAGATCGAAGAAAAGAAATATGCGGAAGGTCTGAAGCACAGGGGTGCAAAAAAGATCATCAAGTACGGGATTGCATTTTTTGAGAAGGAATGTATGGTAATGACGGCGTAGACCGATGACGGTAATGCCAGATCAAATAAACCACAGGCGGGGCCCCCCCGCCTGCTGTATTTATAGGCCATATTACAGTAATAACTCCGCCGCAGATATGACCACAGGTATTGTAAGAATGGAAAGTACTGTGGTGAAGGAGAAGATCTCCGACGCATATGCGGAGTTCTTGTTAAACAATATGGACATCATGGTGATTGTCGTAGCTGTGGGACAGGCTGTTGCGATCAGGGTTGTATAAGCGACTGTGGGATCCAGAGGCAGGAAACTTAGTACCAGGAGTACTGCCAGCGGGATCACCAGAAGCTTCAGGACCGCTACACGATAGATCTTCAGATTGGTACATACCCTGCGAAGATCAGAATGAGCCACAGAAAATCCGGCTACCATCATCGCCAGCGGCGTATTCATATCCGCAATATAGTTCATAGCATCCAGAAGAGGACCGGGGATCCGGAACTGGACGAAGAAGAGGACCATTGCCGTGAGTGTGGCGACCACCATGGGGGAAAGGACGCCGTCACGGAGGTTGCGCAGATTGAAGTTTCCCTTCATCTGGCTGAGACCGTGGGTCCAGGTAAGCAGATTAAATACGGTCATATAGGCGGTCAGATAGAAGACGCCCGTGTCTCCCAATACGCTTCCGATCAGCGGGATTCCGATAAAGCCACAGTTGGAATAGACAGAAGCGTAACGCTCCAGCCCGAAATCTGCCGAGCTTCCTTTGCGGATCAGCAGGGTTGATATGAGAATCGCCACAATATGAGAGAGGATTGCCGCGGCAAAGGAGACCAGAAGTCCGGCCACCAGATCGGAATTGTAATCCGTCTGATACACAGTGAGGATCAGACAGGGATTCACGATATTCAGAAGAAGATTGGAGATGCAGCGGCTGCCTTCGGTGCTGACAAGGCCGATACGGCTGCAGAAAATCCCCACAAGCAAAATAACCAGCATTTTGAACAGCTGGCTTACGATCAAAAGAAACATATGAATAAAAACCTTCCTTCAGAACCTGGCTACATAGCAGAGCCAGGTTCTGTTATTTTATCTGTCTGCGGCAGATTATGCGAAATGATGTTTCGCGGCTTCTTCCTCTACGATACGGGTGGTTTCCTCAGAAGGATTGGAGATAACTGCAGAGGCAATGATGTCGCAGGGCGGATTGAATTTCACACTGTCCACTGCGGCAGTTACGGCGGCCACATCTCCGCTTAAGAATACTGTTGCGTGTCCTCCGCATTTCGTATGCCAGGTGCGGAAGGATACTTCAGATGCCTTGAGCATCTGGTCGATCACCAGGATCGCGTTGCTGCTTCCCAGGACCTCTACTAATCCAAAAGCTCCATACTTCATAATAGTTTCCTCACTTTTATTTATTAATGGTCATCTTCAGCGCGATCTCCGTGTCTTCGGTAGGAGACGCGATAACAGTGTGGTTGACGATCTTCGCCAGCGGTTCGGCTGTCTTAAGAGCCGCTTCCATAGCCGCCTTCACATCAGAAACAGTTCCTCTCATCTTGACGCAGGCGCCGCTTTTCAGTCGGTTACGCTCCACACCCTGGATCTTCACATTGGCTGCCTTGGAAGCTGCGTCCAGCGCAACAAAGCAGGCTACCAGGTTATCCAGTTCAAAAACGCCTACGGCCATTCCATTATAATTCTCTGCCATAATACCTCCCCAGATTTTGACTGTGAAAATCTGTATTTAAACCTGTTATTATAAACAGTATACCTTTTTTTTATACAGATTACAAGAGAAATCAACAGAAAAATAAGATTTTATATGTGGTTTTGTGTTGGTTTTGAGGTTGGGTTGATGTGAAAAATAAAAAATATCAGGATGAAATAAAAAACAGCAGTTGTACGACGGATGGCGAAGGGAGTATAATAAACAGAAAGGGTGAGGATAATGAAAGTACATCAGACAGATTTTTCTACAGGAAATGTCTACAGGAATATTATGGAAGTGGCTGTGCCCATGACGCTGGCCCAGCTTCTGAATCTTTTATACAACATTGTGGACCGGATGTATATCGGCAGGATCCCGGAAGTGGGAAGAGTGGCGCTTACGGGAGTGGGGATCTGTTTTCCGGTCATTACGTTGATCACGGCTTTTACCTATCTGTTCGGCAATGGAGGAAGCCCTCTCTGTGCCATGGAGATGGGGCGGGGCAACCGTGATGAAGCGGAGAAGCTTATGGGAAATACTTTTTCCATGCTTCTGATTACCAGCGCTGTTCTCATGGCTGTGGGATATCTTTTTCACCAGCCTGTTCTCTATGCGTTCGGAGCCAGCGATACCACCTTTGGCTATGCCAGGGACTATCTTCTGATCTATCTGGCGGGGACTCCGGCGGTGATGATCTCCCTCGGCCTGAATCCTTTTATCAACTGCCAGGGATTCGGCAACATGGGAATGCTTACGGTTCTCATCGGAGCAGTGATGAATTTTATCCTGGATCCGGTTTTTATTTTTGTGTTCCATATGGGCGTGAGAGGAGCGGCAATCGCCACTATTATTTCCCAGATCTGCTCCGCGCTCTGGGTCCTTAAATTCCTTACAGGGAAAAAAGCGGTCCTGAAGCTGAAAAGAGAATCCATGATCATTCAGTGGAAGCGGGTCCTGAATATTGTCAGTCTTGGCATATCCGGTTTTATGATGGCTTTTACCAACAGTCTTGTGCAGATTTTCTGCAACGCGACGCTTCAGACATTCGGCGGGGATATTTATGTGGGGGTTATGACCGTGCTGAATTCAGTGAGAGATATCTCTACCCTGGTAGTTCAGGGACTGGGAAACGGCGCTTCTCCCGTCATGAGCTTCAACTATGGGGAGAAGGCTTACTGGAAGGTGCGCAAGGCGATTAAGTTCCTCACGCTGGCAGGAGGCGCTTACACCATCCTGTTCTGGGCGGTGATCGAACTGGTACCGGAATTCTTTATCCGGATCTTCAACAGTGAGCCGGAACTGATCGCGAAGGGGGTACCGTCGCTGCATATTTATTTCTTCGGTTTTTGTTTTATGGCCCTGCAGTTTACGGCGCAAAGCGTGTTCGTGGCTCTGGGAAAGGCGAAGAGGGCGACTTTCTTTTCTATTTTCCGCAAGGTGATCATTGTGGTCCCTCTGACCGTGCTCCTTCCCCGGATCGGAGGACTGGGGGTCGACGGAGTGTTCTGGGCGGAACCGGTTTCCAACCTGATTGGAGGGTGCGCCAGCTTCTTTACCATGCTGCTTACGATCCTGCCGGAGCTGAAAGATGAAGAAAAAAAGTTATAAATACTGAAAAATCAGATCTCTGATAGAAGAAATAGAACTGAGTAACAATATGATTTAAATTGTATCAATAAAGAAGCGCCGGATAAGCTATGCTGAGCAGATTGCAGAGCAGCATACTTTATCCGGCGTATGTTTTTTATAAATGAATCCGTGTTCCGGTTTTGCCCATGATGCCGTCCCGGGCTTTGTTCAGATGAGTGATCATCGCGGTGCGGTCAGGACCGGAGGAGGCGAAGTCAACGGCTGCCTGCACTTTGGGAAGCATGGAGCCGGCGGCGAAATGGCCTTCTTCGATGTATTTTTCCGCCTGCTCGACGGTGAGGTCCTCAAGCCATTCTTCGTTCTCTTTTCCGAAATTAATGGCGACTTTTTCTACGGCTGTCAGGATGATCAGCATATCCGCTCCCAGTTTTTCTGCCAGGAGACAGCTGGCGAAATCTTTGTCGATCACCGCGGACGCTCCTTTGAGATGGTCTCCCTGCAGAGTGACGGGAATCCCTCCGCCTCCGCAGCAGATCACGATCTTATTGGCGTCCACAAGGCTGTTGATGGCGTCCTGCTCCACGATTTCCACCGGTTTCGGGGAAGCCACGACTCTGCGGTAGCCCCGTCCCGCGTCTTCCTTCATGATATATCCATATGCCTTCTCAGCGTGTTCCGCCTGTTCCTTTGTCATAAAATGTCCGATCGGCTTGCTTGGATTCTCAAAAGCGGGATCGTCCGGATCCACCCGTACCTGAGTGACTACGGTAACGACCGGCGTGCGGACGAAACCTCTTTTTCTCAGCTCTTCACGGAGCGCGTTCTGGAGATCGTAGCCGATATACGCCTGACTCATTGCCACACAGACGGAGAGGGGCGTGTTGGGCTGATTGGGATCCTCCCGGGAGAGGGCCGCCATGGCGTTGTTGATCATGCCTACCTGCGGGCCGTTTCCATGGACGACCACTACCTGATGCCCGTCTTCGATAAGGTCGCAGAGGGCCTGCGCCGTGGATTTAACAGCGATCATCTGTTCCGGGAGCGTGTTTCCCAGGGCGTTGCCGCCAAGAGCGATGACGATACGTTTGCGTTTGTACATGTATAAAAACCTCCTGAAATTCAGAGACAGAAAAGGTCCTGCAAAAAGATACTGCAGGACCTGTCTGTCTGAAATGGCTTATTTGAGGATTCTCGGAGCCGCTTTTACTTCCAGCTTTTTGAGGATTTCCTGCGGATTCTCAAATTTGGCAAGCAGGATCATGGCTGCGATCACATAAGGTTTGAAGCTTGCTTCTTTGTAAAGCGGAATTCTGTAACGGTCAAATACGCTTGCGTCAACTTCTCCGGTCTCACAGCTTACGCCGGTGATATCGGCAGGCAGGCAGTGGAGATACAGAGCCTTTCCGTCTTTTGTAGTTTTCATCAGTTCTTCGGTGCACGCCCAGTCTTTGTGCTGTGCGTTCTGAGCCAGAAGTTCTTTTTCCAGTTTGTCGATACCGTCGAAGTCGCCCGCTCCGTAAAGATCGGTACGTTTCTCCATGGCTGCGAAAGGAGCCCAGCTCTTGGGATATACGATGTCGGCGTCTTTAAACGCTTCTTCCATGCTGTTTGTCTTGGTGAAGGAACCGCCGGAAGCCGCTGCGTTCTTCTTTGCGATCTCCTCGACCTCAGGCATTACGTCGTATCCTTCCGGATGAGCGAGTACTACATCCATACCGAAACGTGTCATAAGTCCGATGACGCCCTGGGGAACGGAGAGGGGTTTGCCGTAGGAGGGAGAGTAAGCCCATGTCATGGCCAGCTTCTTGCCTTTCAGGTTCTCCACGCCGCCGAACTCATGAATGATATGCAGCATGTCGGCCATACACTGTGTAGGATGCTCCACGTCGCACTGCAGGTTTACCAGAGTGGGTCTCTGCTCCAGGATGCCGTCTTTGTTGCCTTCGGTTACGGCGTCCATAAATTCTTTCTGATATGCGTGTCCTTTGCCGATGTACATATCGTCGCGGATACCGATCACGTCAGCCATGAAAGAAACCATGTTGGCGGTTTCGCGGACAGTTTCCCCGTGAGCGATCTGGGATTTCTTTTCGTCCAGATCCTGTACGGTCAGGCCAAGAAGGTTGCACGCGGAAGCGAAAGAAAAACGGGTACGTGTGGAATTATCGCGGAAAATGGAGATGCCCAGTCCGGACTCAAATACCTTGGTGGAGATGTTGTTTTCTCTCATGAATCTGAGGGCGTCGGCTACAGTGAAAACAGCCTCCAGCTCGTCGTCTGTCTTGTCCCAGGTCCAGAAGAAATCGTCGTTGTACATTTCTTTGAAATTCAGTTTGTTTAACTTATCAATGTAATCCTGTAATGTTTTCATTTTAATCTCCTTTTGCATGGTAATATGATAGTTTCTTTAACCGGAGCAGAGAGGTCCGCTCCGGATCAGTGAACGGTTTATTTGCAGTATGCTCCGGGAAGCGCTGCGTATACGGCGGCGCATCTTACCAGATCGATCTTCCATGTTTTTTCATTGGGGGCGTGAGCCTGTGCCTCTGCTCCCGGTCCGAAACCGATGCAGGGGATATTGTTGCGGCCCATGATGGAAACGCCGTTGGTGGAGAAAGTCCACTTGTCCGTAAGCGGGCGTGCCTTTCTCATGGCTTCCGTCTCCGCGTTGCCCAGACGTGTCTCGCCGTAGAGTCCTTTGTATGCTTCCTCAAGGGCTTTTGTTACTTTGTGATCCTTGGGGATCGCCCAGGTGGGGAAGTAGCACTCGATCTCATATACGCATCCGGTGTAGGAGGGACGGTCGTAGTTATACATGGAAACCACAACGTCGTCTCCGTATTTTTTTACGCTGGGGAGCTGACGGATCTCTTCAAGGCAGCTTTCCCATGTCTCGCCGAAAGTCATCCGGCGGTCAAGAGATACCGCGCAGGAGTCGGCAACTGCACAGCGGCTGGGTGAGGTATAGAAAATCTGAGAAACAGTAACCGTGCCGCGGCCAAGGAAACGGGCTTCCTCCCAGTCGGGGTTGTATTTCGGGTTCAGCATTTTGATAAGGCCCTTGATCTCCGTCTCATCCGCGTCATCGTTTTCGTTGAGGGAGCGTACGTCCTGAAGGATATCGGCCATCTTGTAGATCGCGTTGTCGCCGCGCTCGGGAGCGGATCCGTGGCAGGAAACTCCTTTTACGTCCACGCGGATCTCCATACGTCCTCGCTGTCCTCTGTAGATGCCGCCGTCTGTGGGTTCGGTGGAGACAACGAACTCCGGACGGATCTTATCCTCGTTGATAATGTACTGCCAGCAGAGACCGTCGCAGTCTTCTTCCTGAACGGTGCCGACCACCATGATCTTACATCCTTCCGGGATCAGATCGAGATCTTTCATGATCCTTGCGCCGTATACAGCGGAGACAAGACCGCCGCACTGGTCGGACACACCGCGTCCGCCGATCTCTTCGTCAGTTTCATATCCTTCATAGGGATCGAAGTTCCAGTTGTCGATGTTGCCGATGCCTACGGTGTCGATATGCGCGTCATAGGCGATGATCTTATCTCCGGTTCCCATAAATCCCATAACATTTCCCTGGGGGTCAATGGTTACTTCGTCAAAATCCAGTCTTTTCATCTCAGCGGCGATGGTCTCCACATGGGCTTTCTCATCGCAGCTCTCACCGGGATTTCTGACGATGGCTCTCAAAAATCTTGTCATGTCGTCTTTGTAGTTCTCAGCAGCCTGGTTGATCTTTGCATAATCCATTGTGTTTTCCTCCTGTTCTGAATTATCTGCTCAGTGATTTATCTGTTCCGTACAGTCCGTCCCATACGATCTCGCGGTAGCGCACCGGATCGGTGTCGCCCTCGGTGGAGATCACCAGAACGCTGGAATTCTTGTCAAGTTTCAGGGCTTCCTTAAGGTCTGAAGCGTCCGCGTCGTGAAGAGCGGTGTATACAAGGCCGAGAGGAACGGATCCGGATTCGCCGGATACAATATGAGGATCGCCGTCCAGAGGATTGGCGTAGATCCTGGTCGCCTTGGCGCTCATCCAGTCGGGGCAGGACGCGAATACCGTCACATGATTCCTTAAGATATCCCATCCGATGGTATTGCCTTCGCCGCAGGCCAGACCCGCCATGATCGTGTTAAGATCCCCCGCTACATTTACCAGTTTGCCTGTTTTCTCCACGGCGGAGCGGTAGAGGCAGTCGGCGGCGGAAGCTTCGCAGACAACCATCACAGGGGGATTGTCCTTATATTTATTCGCGAAATATCCCACGACAGCACCGGCCAGGGAACCGACTCCCGCCTGAACGAATACGTGGGTGGGGCGTTCCACGCCGTCTTCCTTCAGCTGACGGTCAGCCTCCATAACCATTGTGCCGTATCCCTGCATGATCCAGGAAGGAATCTCCTCATAGCCTTCCCAGGCGGTATCCTGTACGATAATGCCGTGCTCGGTCTGCGCGGCTTCAGCGGCGGCCATTCGCACACAGTCGTCATAGTTGACTTCCTCAATGGTGACGACGGCGCCTTCTTTGGCGATGTTGTCAAATCTTGTCTTCGTGGTGCCTTTGGGCATTCTTACGACAGCTTTCTGGCCGAGACGTTTCGCCGCCCAGGCAACGCCTCTTCCGTGGTTGCCGTCGGTTGCGGTAAAGAAAGTGGCCTGGCCGAATTCTTCTCTCAGTTTATCAGAGGAGAGTACATTATACGGCAGCTCGCTGATATCTCTTCCCAGTTCTTTGGCTATGTAGCGTCCCATGGCGTAGGAACCGCCCAGAACCTTAAAAGCGTTGAGGCCGAAGCGGTAGGATTCGTCCTTGCAGTAAATATTTTTTACTCCCAGAAACGACGCCAGGGCAGAAAGCTTCTGCAGAGGAGTTACCGTGTACTGGGGGAAACTCTTATGAAACTCGTTGGCTTTCTGAACGTTCGCTTCTGACATTAATTCAAGATAGGTATCGTCGGATTTGGGAACTTCGTTGACGGTCCACTTTAATCCATCTGTCATAAAAAGACCCTCCTTACATTTTTATACTTTTATCATACCATAAAACAGGGATTTTGCAATAGAAAAATACAAAAACTTTTAGGTTTTTCAAAAAAAATTTAGCACATAAAAATTTTATTTTTACGGTTTATTTTTTACAGAATTTATAGGGGAAATTAAAATTTCCCTGCGTTGAAATAAGACGTAACCTGTGCTAAAATAATCACGTATTTTTTTGAAAAATGTTAGCATCGGTGTACAAGGGGACAATACGGTCGATAAAGGGCTGATTTCTGCCCCTTTTGCGTTACTTTCACTCCGCGTACGTCCTGTACGCGTCGATCAAGTGCCTGAAAGGGGCAGAAATCATCACCTTTTCGACTCGTAGACTCCAACCGTAGGAATTTCCGTGATTTACAAGGCAGACGATTGAGGCGTACTGGACGTACGCCGATTGAGGATAACACAGTAAATCACTGAAATTACACGGTTTGGAGCGTATTGCCCCTTGTACACCGATGCTATCTTATGAAAATATATGAGGAGGAAACAGGAATCATGGCTGTTTTTCAGGCATTTTGCGCTCTCAGGCCCGCCGCAGACAAAGCGGAGAGAGTGGCTGCGCTGCCATATGACGTGGTATCCCGCGAAGAGGCGCGGATCATAGGAGAGAAGAATCCGGATTCTTTTCTTCATGTGGATCGGGCGGAGATGGATCTTCCCGCGGATACAGATCTTTATGACAGCAGCGTATACGAAAAGGCAAGAGAAAATCTTCAGAACATGGAAAAAAAGGGGATTCTGGTCCAGGATGAAAAGCCCTGCTATTATATTTACGAGCTGACAAGGAAGGGGAAGACACAGACGGGCATCGTGGGATGCAGCTCTATTGACGATTATATCAGCGGCGTGGTCAAAAAACATGAGCTGACGAGAGAGGACAAGGAACAGGACAGGATCCGCCATGTGGATGTATGCGATGCAAACACAGGCCCGATCTTTCTTGCCTGCAGATATACGCAGACACTCCTGGATCTGATCTCCGGTTGGAAAGAAAACCATGCGCCGGTCTATGATTTTACCGCGGACGATGAGATCACGCATAGGGTATGGGTGATTGACGGCGAATCAGAAATCAGGACGATTCGGGAAGAGTTCGGCGGCATTCCGGCTCTGTACATTGCTGACGGACATCACAGGGCGGCTTCTGCGGTGAAGGTGGGGCTTAAGAGAAGACAGGAGCATCCGGACTATACCGGGAAAGAAGAGTTCAATTATTTTCTCTCTGTCGTTTTTCCTTATGACGAGCTTACCATCCTTGCCTATAATCGTGTGGTGAAAGACCTTAACGGTCTTGAGGAGAGAGCTTTTGTCGCCAGCCTGAAATTTAATTTCGAGCTGATGCTGATGCCGGGATTTCCCTGCAAACCGGTGGAAAAACACTGCATAGGCATGTATGTGGGCGGAAACTGGTATCATCTGAAAGCGTGGGAGGATGTTTATAAGAACGAGGATATCGTAGGACAGCTTGACGTGTCCGTTCTGCAGAACAAAGTTCTCTCTCCGATCCTGGGTATCGGCGATCCGAGGACAGATAAAAGAATCCGTTTTGTAGGCGGAAGCCATAAGCTGGCGGAACTTCAGGCCATGGCGGAGGAGACAGGCGGGGTGGCTTTCGCCATGTTCCCCACGTCCATGGAGGATCTGATGCGGATCGCAGACGAGGGAAAACTGATGCCGCCGAAATCCACATGGTTTGAACCGAAGCTGCGCAGCGGTCTGTTCATCCATAAGCTGGAGACAGGCAGTGAGGACTGAGGACATGGAATAAAAACCATTAACATTCAGAAAAGGGAGGTCAGATATGGGACTGATCAAAGCAGCAGCAGGCGCGGCGGGTGGAGCACTTGCCGACCAGTGGAAAGAATATTTTTACTGTGACTCTATGCCGGGTGACGTTCTTGTTACCAGGGCTCAGAAAAAAATTTCCGGGCGTTCGTCCAACAGGCGCGGGTCAGATAATGTGATCAGCAGCGGGTCTGTGATCGCGGTCAGCGACGGACAGTGCATGCTGATCGTGGAACAGGGAAAAGTTGTGGATTTCTGTGCGGAACCGGGAGAATATACTTATGATTCCGGGGCGGAACCCTCTCTGTTCTGCGGAGATCTGGAAGATAATATCGAAGCGGTATTCCAGGAGATCGGAAGGAGATTCGGGTTCGGGGGAGAGACGCCCCAGGACCAGAGAGTCTATTTTGTAAACATAAAGGAAATTACGGGAAATAAGTATGGCACTCCCGGGCCGGTTCCTTTCCGGGTGGTGGACGCCAATATCGGCCTTGACATGGATATTTCCGTAAAATGTTTTGGTGAATACAGTTACCGGATCACCAATCCGGTTCTTTTCTACACAAATGTATGCGGAAATGTGGAAGATTGTTTTACAAGAGAAGAACTTGACGGTCAGCTGAAAAGTGAGGTTATGACAGCTCTTCAGCCGGCTTTTGCCCGTATATCGGAGCAGGGCATCCGCTACAGCGCCCTTCCGGGACATACAGCGGAACTTTCGCAGGCCCTTAATGAGACGCTGTCGGAGAAGTGGGAGAATCTCAGGGGCATCCGCATGGTGTCTTTCGGCGTCTCCAGCATCAAAGCTTCCAGCGAAGACGAGGCGATGCTTAAGGAACTGCAGAAAAACGCCGTATTCCGGAATCCGGCCATGGCGGCGGCGCAGATCGCGGGAGCACAGGCGGCGGCCATGCAGGCGGCGGCCGCCAACCAGAACGCTGGAGCTGCAATGGCTTTTGCAGGGATGAATATGGCGGCCGGAGCAGGCGGGATGAATCTTCAGAATCTGTATGCAATGGGACAGACCGGAGCTGCCCGGCCGGCGGGGAAAGAGTCCTGGACCTGTGCCTGCGGTACCGTCAATACCGGAAAATTCTGTTCGGAGTGCGGGAAACCCAGACCGTAAAAGAGGGAGCTGAGGAATGGAAGTTCTGAATTATAAATGTCCGAACTGTTCAGCAGGTCTGAAGTTTGACAGCAGTACGCAGAAGATGACCTGCGAATACTGCGGAAGTTCTTATACAGTGGAAGAACTGGAGGAACTTGTGCAGACGGCAGATCCTCTGGAAAAGGAAGATACAAAAGAACACTGGGAGGGGTTTGATCCCGGAGTGTCCGGCGAGGAAGAGAACATGGCGGTGTGGAACTGTCCTTCCTGCGGAGCTCAGCTGATCACGGAAAAAACAGCCGGAGCGGCTGTGTGCCCGTACTGTTCCGGACCTATGGTCATGCCGGAACAGTTTGAAGGTGTTTACCGACCGGATTTTGTGATCCCGTTCAGTAAATCAAAAAAAGACGCGCTGGAAGCCCTGAAACAGCATTATCTCGGCAAACCGCTCCTTCCCGGTGTTTTCAAAAAAGAAAACCATCTGGAGGAGATCAAAGCAGTTTATGTCCCTTTCTGGCTTTTTGACCTGGATGCGGCAGGCAGGCTGTGTTTCAGGGGGACCAGGACCAGATTCTGGGAGGACAGGGACTATCAGTATACAGAGACATCGCATTTTTATATTGTCAGACAGGGCAAAATGAGCTTTTCGCGGATACCGGCAGACGGATCCGAAAAGATCAGCGACGCCATGATGGAGAGTATAGAACCCTATGATTACCGGGATCTTCAGCCTTTCCGGCTGTCTTATCTCTCCGGATACATGGCAGATAAATATGATATGGAACCGGACGACCTCACTTCCAGGGTGGAAGAGAGGATGAAGGAGAGTATGGACAGATCTTTTCGGGAGACTCTTTTCGGATATGAAACACTGATTCCTGTACGGGAGGATATTCATATGACGAAAAAGGGCAGAGTAGCTTACGCGCTGCTTCCCGTGTGGTTCCTGAATACGAAGTGGCAGGGGAAGACGTATTCTTTTGTTATGAACGGGCAGACAGGACGCTTCTGCGGAGATCTTCCCACAGGAAGGGATATGGTTTTGCGCTACTGGATGAAGATACATATTCCAATGACGGCGGTGTTCGCCGTACTTTTTCTGATCCTGAGAATGACGGGGGTGATCTGAGTGAATTTACCGGCAGGTATGTCCGGCTGCGCCGGATACGGAGGCAGGCTGATCCTAGGCAGAATGTACAGAACTATACTTGTTCTTGTGACAGCCATGGCGCTGGTGATCATGGCAGTTCTGCCTGTCCGGGCGGCTGAGGCGCGGGTTTTTGACGAATACGGCGTTCTGAGTGAAACAGAAAAGACTGAGCTGGATCAGAGAATATCAGAAATAAATGACCGTTTCCATTTTGATACGGCATTCCTGATCATGGGAAATATTGACGAATCCTGGGATTACCGCCGTCTGGCCGCGGATTTTATGCAGCTGAACGATATCGGTTACGGCCGGTCGCGAAATGGAATGTGTGTGCTCCATCAGCCGGATGTACGAAATGTAACGATAGTATTCCGGGGCGAGATACAGGACGCCTTTACTGTGAAAATACAGGATATCATTCTTGATAACTGTACGGAAAAACTGAAAGACGACGATACATATGAAGCATATATGACAATACTGGACGATGTGGAAACCGGTCTCGAACGGACAGAAGCGGGAAAGAAGATCAGACCGGTGGATCTGAGCCGGATGCCCCGCGCTCTTGAGATCCTGAAATGGATTCTGATCTCTTTCGGGGCGGCCGCCGTTCCCGCCCTGCTTCTTACCTGGTATCAGCGGCGGCGCATGATCACTGTGATCCCGCAGACAAATGCAGACGCCTACAGGGAAGAAGAGGGGCTTGAGCTTCAGGAAGCCAGAGATATGTTTCTGTACAGGACCGTGACAAGAACAAGAAAGCCGGACGAACAGGATTTTCACGGCGGGCCTTCCGGAAGCTTTACGCATGGAGGAGAGACTTTCTCCGGTTCCAGTAGAAATTACTGATCAAAAAGTTGTTCGGCAGTTAAAAAATTCACATGAGAGGTGACTGACTTGAAAAGGTTTTTATCTATCTTTACAGCTTTTTTCATGCTCTTTCTGTTATGTCCCACGGCAGTGTGGGCCGCAGGAGAGAGCGGGACAGAAAGCGGAGTGCCTTTGTGGCTGTGTATCCCCTTTGCGGGGCTTCTGCTTTGTATCGCGGTGATGCCCCTTGTAAAAGGAGAGTGGTGGGAGGCCCATCAGCCTCTGGTGGTGGTTCTCTGGATCCTGGTCATGGTGATTCCCTTCGCCCTGCTTTACGGCGTGGGATCCGCCGCTGAGACAGTGCTGGAATGTACGGTGAACGATTATCTGACGTTTATCGTCCTCCTGTTCGGGCTGTTCTGTGTTTCCGGTAATATCACCATGGAGGGAGATTTTGCCGGATCGCCCAGGATCAATGTGGGACTGCTGGCGCTGGGAACTCTTCTTGCAAGCTGTATCGGCACCACAGGCGCAAGTATGCTGATGGTCCGTCCGGTGATCAAGATGAATTCCTGGAGAAGAAGAAAAAGCCATATCATGATCTTTTTCATATTTATGGTGTCCAATATGGGCGGATGTCTCACCCCCATCGGGGATCCGCCGCTTCTGATGGGATTTATGAGAGGCGTTCCTTTCTTCTGGAGCCTTCATCTTTTCCCGGTACTGATTTTCAACATGGTGATTCTTCTCTTCATATTCTATCATCTTGACAAGAGAAATTACCGCAGGGATATCGCGGAAGGACGGAAACCCGATATCAGTAAGCCCGGTACGGAATTCCGCATCGACGGACTCCACAATATCATCTTCCTGATCATGATCGTGGCGGCGGTGATCTTAAGCGGAGTGCTGCCGGGTATGCCGGCTTTCCAGGATGCGGCGGGCAATGCCAGAGGCATTCATATCTTCGGAGAGGTAAGTTTAAGTTATCCGTCTCTGATCGAGATCGCGCTGATCCTTCTTGCGGCCTTTCTGTCCTTTAAGACTACGGATAAGGAAGTGCGGGTAAAGAATCATTTTACCTGGGGTGCGATCAAAGAGGTGGCGGTGCTGTTCATCGGTATTTTTATCACCATGCAGCCGGCCCTTATGCTTCTCAAAGCCGTGGGTCCCAATCTGGGTATCACTGAGCCTTACCAGATGTTCTGGGCCACAGGAGCCCTTTCCAGTTTTCTGGACAATACGCCTACATATCTGGTATTCCTTACAACTGCGGGAACGCTGGGATTTACAGGCGGGATCTCCACAACGCTGGGTACGCTTCCGGCGAAAATGCTTTCCGCTATTTCCTGCGGCGCCGTATTCATGGGAGCCAATACATATATCGGAAACGCCCCCAACTTTATGGTGAAATCCATCTCCGATGAGAACGGTGTGAACATGCCGTCCTTCTTCGGTTATATGCTGTGGTCCGTAGCGGTTCTGATACCGGTATTCATTATTGACATGTTTGTGTTCTTTATGTAAGGAGGCTGGAGAGATATGCAGGATAATAAAGAGAAATACAGAGAGCTTGCCAACAGGATCTACGATCTTGACGGCGAGGTATATCAGTGTGTGGGATCCAACCTCGGCCGTACCTTTACCGGCAGCAGAGAGAACACGGTCAGGAACTTGAGCGTGCTGATGTACACGAAGCCGGACGGGCACCTTCTCAGGAGCGAACTGGCTCTTATCAGCAACATGGCCAGAACCATTAAGGATAAGGAGCAGAGATCCCGCCTGATGGAGAAATACAACCAGATCCTGAGAGATATCGAGGACCTTCCCGATGTGTTCGGCAAGGAGGATATTCTGGATCAGGAGAGAGTGGCGCTCAACAACCTGGTTTCCAGAAGACAGAAAATCTCGGAAGGGGACCATCTGGTGATCTGCATCAGCAGGACCCAGGGAAGCGCGGGAAACGATATCGGTTTTGAACTGGCGGATGATCTCAAGATCAATTACTATGACGTGGAGATCTTCGATCAGGTCCTGAAACGGCTGGAAGCGGAAAAGGGCGCGGTAAACGACAAAGAAAGCTTCGCCGATTTCAATAAATACGGAAAACGCCATACGGATCTGAAAACAGTTTTAAGGGAATTTAACCGTTATCATGGACTGCCGAAACAGGACGCGGTATTTTTTAACATGAGCGACCTGATCTGCAATCTGGCCCGCACGGAGGACTGTATCATTATGGGACGCTGCGCGGACGCGATCCTGAAAAACAATCATATCCCCCATGTGAGCCTGTTTATCAGCGCGCCCTTCGCCGTAAGGGTGCAGCACATTATGGCTGTGCGGAATATGAATCTGAAACAGGCCGCCCGGTTCCTCCGGAAAATGGACCGGCAGCACAGACGGTATTATGAATTCTATACAGGCGAGAAATGGGGAAAACCTGAGAACTATGATCTCTGTATCAACAGCGCCAACTATGGCATTAAAGAAACGATAGATGTGATCAGACGTCTTCTGGACGAATAAAAAAAACAGGGATATCCGATGAGCGGACGGCTCACCGGGTATCCCGTTTTTTATTTGTTGACGTCAATATAACTGTAAAGGGTATATTTGGAAATACCGAAATAATTCGCCACCTTGTCGCCGGATTTGGTGATAAGGAAAGCGCCGGAATCGTTAAGGAACTGGATGGCGGTTACCTTGTCCTCTTTGTTCATAAGCGCTACCGGCTTGCCTACCAGGGCGACGGATTCCTCGATCAGATGGTCGAGAAGATCATTTACATTGTGGGTGATCTCTCTGGGCTTCTCCTCCGTGTTGACAGGCGTTATCAGAGAATGCAGGGCGTTCTCCACAATGGTGAGCTTGGAGATGTCGTAGTTGATGCCGAAAACGTAATGCAGGCTGCCGTCGTCGTCGCGGATGTAGGATGTGCTGCATTTCAGGATCTTTCCGTCGGATGTCTTCATCAGGTATCCGGCGTGATCCTTAAGTTCCTCCTGCCGGCTTCCCTTTTTATTATTGTGGCGTATAACGTCAAAAACTGCGTTGGAAGGTCCGTCGCCGATGCCCCGGTTGGTGACGTGGCCGTTCTCGATATATACGATAGAGTGCTCGGGATCGTTGGTTTTCAGATCATGGATCACAACCTCGCAGTCCGGACCGAACTGGCAGGCTATGTCGTGCGCGATCTGTTTTAATACAGTCAGCCGTCCCATTGTCATTCCTCCTTAAAAATTCTTAACTTAAAATATAGCATAAAGAAAATAAAATAAAAAGATTATTTCTAAAAAAATTTGTTTCAGCCTGATTTTCTTTGCGTTCATATATCGGATACCGATTGAAGAAAAAAGAAAAAAATGATATATTATAGAAAAAGTAAGAATTTGGAGGTGAAACTGATGAAATATCTGTTAAAAAACGGTACAGTTGTTTCCGGAACAGGGACCAAAAAGGCGGATATCCTGATCGAGGGAGAGAAGATCGCCGCTGTGGGCGAGAATCTTCCGACAGAGGGGGCGGAAGTTCTGGATCTTAAAGGAAAGCTTCTGTTTCCCGGATTTATAGACGGTCATACCCATTTTGACCTGGAGGTGGCGGGCACTGTCACAGCCGATGATTTTGAAACCGGGACGAAAGCGGCAATACTCGGCGGAACGACGCTGGTGATCGACTATGCCTCTCAGGATAAAGGCGGCCATACTCTGAAGGAAGGACTTGAGAAGTGGCGCCAAAAGGCAGAGGGGAAGTGTTCCTGTGATTACTCTTTCCATATGTCCATCGTGGAGTGGAACGAGGAGACGGAGAGGGAAGTACAGGATATGATCGACGAAGGGATTACCAGTTTCAAGCTTTATATGACATATCCCGCAATGATGGTAGATGACTGCGATATGTATAAAATACTGAAAAAACTGGCGGATTGCGGCTGTTTCGCAGGCGTACACTGCGAAAACGCAGGCGTGATCGACGCCCTGATCGCTGAAGCGAAAAAGGAGGGAAGACTTGGTCCGGAGAATCATCCCCTCGTAAGGCCAGACACGCTGGAGGCGGAGGCTGTTCACAGACTTCTTGTGATCGCGAAGGAGGCGGGAGCTCCGGTGATGGTAGTCCATCTGACCAACCGGAAAGCCTATGAAGAAATCCTCAGAGCGAGAGCCGGCGGACAGACCGTATATGCGGAAACCTGCCCACAGTATCTGCTTCTGGACGACAGCGTTTATTCCCAGCCGGATTTCCGGGGAGCGGTATATGTCTGCGCGCCGCCCATCCGCAAAAAAGATGATCAGGAGTGTCTCTGGAATGCCCTGAAAAACGGGGAGATCCAGACAGTGGCCACAGATCAGTGCAGTTTTACGCTGGAGCAGAAGGCTCTGGGAAAAGACGATTTCACAAAGATCCCGGGCGGACTTCCGGGAGTGCAGACAAGAGGAACCCTTCTTTATACCTATGGAGTGAAAGCCGGAAAGATCACACCGGAACAGATGTGCAGTCTCCTCAGCGAGAATGCTGCGAAGCTCTATGGAGTGTATCCCCGTAAAGGGGCGCTTCTTCCCGGAAGCGACGCGGATATCGTGGTGCTGGATCCGGAGAAGAAGAGTGTGATCTCGGCAAAAACCCATGCCTATAATACTGACAACAATCCTTTTGAGGGCTTTAAACTTGGCTGCGGTATTGATAAGGTCTTCCTGAGAGGACATCTGGCGGTTGAGGACGGTGAACTGAGGCAGGAAAAACTGGGCGGATTTATAAGAAGAGAAAAGAACCAGATGTAAAAATCTGGTTCTTTTCGGGAAGGACGGGATTCAGCAGTACTGATCCACATTGACGCGGTCGATCATAACATTGAGGATCTCCGTATCGGTTGTCTTCATACCGACTCTGCCGATATAGCCCATGCTCTTGATGGTTTCCTCCACATCGCCCTTGATGAGGCCTTCGCCGGGCAGAAAGCTTTTGTTCTGTATGCTGAGATGAAAAGCCATAAGGGCGGCGTCCACGGAGGAGGCGATCTTGGCCGCGCAGGATGGCTTCGCGCCGTCGCAGACAATTCCGCCCACATTGCCGAGGGTATTTATGATAGTGAGGGATACCTGTTCATATGTTCCGCCGTACATGTAGGTGATCCCGGCGCCGGCGCCGCAGGCGGCGCTGACGGCTCCACAGTATGCGGACAGGCTTCCTATGTAGTATTTCTGGTGAACGGCGATCAGGTTGCTGACAACGAGAGAACGGTAAAGTTTGTCCCTTGACACTTCCCATTCTTCCGCGTAAACGATCACAGGAAGAGAAACCGTGATCCCCTGGTTGCCGCTTCCGGAATTGATCACAACCGGCATGGAACATCCGCCCATACGGGCGTCGCTTCCTGCGGCCGCTCTTGCGCAGGCGCGGGTGGTTGCGCTTTTTCCCCAGACATGCATCAGCGTCTTGCCGATCTGCGCTCCGTAATTATTGTCCAGCCCTTCCTGAGAGATCGCCGTGTTAAGACGGATCTGACGGCTGATGATCTCTTCGATATCTTCCATTCTGACCTGATCTGCAAAATCCAGGATATCTTTTACCGTAAGGCGGGACCTGTCCACGGTGTCGTCTGTTTTTTCTTCTGTCTCCAGAGTCCTGTCCAGGAGGACTTCCCCGTCTTTTTCCATTTTTATGATATTGGTATGCTGGTGCGCGATCACCACCTCGGCATAATGTCCGCCGCATACGGCTTTTGCCGAAATATAGAGATTGGGCACGTTTTCTGCCAGAGAATATGTGCAGATCCCCCGGGAGGCAAGTTCTTTCGCTCTGGCGATATGTTCCGGAGTGATCTCCTCCAGGACTTCCAGGGCTTTGTCCGCGTTGCCGCCTACCATACCGAGAACAGCGGCGATGTCGATCCCTTTCAGACCGCCGGAATTGGGAACGGTGACGCCCTTGACGTTTTTGATGATATTGCCGCTTAATTTCATTTCCAGGGATTCCGGAAAACTGCCGAGAAGCCGGCGGGCTTTCGCCGCCGCGCAGGCGATGGCGATGGGTTCGGTGCATCCAAGAGCCGGAACAAGTTCCTGCTTAAGGATATCCAGATAGTTTTTGTATAATTCAGAGTCCATAATCGGGTCCTTTCTTTGGTTGATCATATAAAGTATACACAAATTTTTCTGTCCGTTCAACTGAGACATGATCAAAAAGTTGTTGCGGCTGGAGTAAAGTGCTATAATAGAGTCTGTACCTGATTGATTTTGCAGGAGAAATTTATGGATATAAAAAGTCTCATCGACAAATTATACCGGACAGGCGGGCTTTCCCGGGAGGAATTCTGTGAGGTGATCGGGAAACGCGACAGGGAAACGGAACAGTATGCAAGAGATCTGGCCTGCCGGGTGAGAGAGAAGATATACGGAAACAATATCTACATCCGCGGACTGATCGAATTTACCAGTTACTGCAGGAACGACTGTTATTACTGCGGGATCAGGAGAAGCAATCACGCCGCTGAGAGATACCGGCTGACAGAAGAGGATATCCTTAACTGCTGCGCGCAGGGATATGACCTTGGATTCCGCACTTTTGTCCTTCAGGGCGGCGAGGACGGATTTTTTACACCGGAGAAGATGGAGAAGATCATAAAATCCATCAAAAGCCGTTATCCGGACTGTGCGCTGACGCTGTCTGTGGGAGAAAAAGAGGAGGGTACCTACCGGATCTACCGGGAGGCCGGAGCGGACCGTTATCTTCTCCGCCATGAAACGGCAGATGAAGCTCATTACCGTATGCTCCATCCTGAGGAACTTTCCCCGGAACACAGGAAAGACTGCCTGCGGACACTGAAAAAACTGGGATTTCAGACCGGAGCGGGATTTATGGTGGGGTCTCCGGGACAGACGCCGGAAACCCTCGCTGAAGATTTTTTCTTTCTGAGAGAACTGAATCCGGAAATGGCGGGGATCGGCCCTTTTATCGCCCATAAGGATACGCCTTTTCGCCAACGGCCGGACGGTACTCTTAAAGATACGCTGTTCTATCTCGCGCTTCTCCGGCTGATGCTTCCGGAAGTCCTTCTTCCGGCCACCACAGCGCTGGGGACGATCCATCCGCAGGGAAGGGAACTGGGCGTTCTTTCCGGAGCCAACGTGATCATGCCAAACCTTTCGCCGGTTTCGGTAAGAGGGAAGTATATGCTCTACGACAGAAAGCTTTCTTCGGGAGCCGAAGCCGCCGAGAATCTGGAAGAACTGAAACATCGAATGGAAAACATCGGCTGCCGTATCGTGACGGACCGGGGCGACGCTGCGGGCTGGAGACGAAACCCGGATAAGAAGTCCGAAGTCCCGGAAATTCAGAGAAATACCATATAACACTATATAAGAAAAGGGGAATGAATATGTACGATCCAAAATCGGAACACGCGACGGAATTTATTGACCATCAGGAGATTCTGGATACCCTGGAATACGCCAGGAAGAACAAGGATAATCTGGAACTGGTAGAGAGCCTGATCGAGAGAGCGAAGGACTGCAAAGGACTGTTACACAGAGAGGCGGCTCTTCTGCTGGAATGCGACGATCCCGGTCTGGTGGAAAAAATGTATCACACCGCCAAGGAGATCAAGCAGAAATTTTACGGCAACCGTATCGTGATGTTCGCGCCTTTGTATCTTTCCAACTACTGTATCAACGGCTGTGTGTACTGTCCGTATCACGCGAAGAACAAACATATCCGCCGCAAAAAACTGACGCAGGAGGAAATCCGTCAGGAAGTGATCGCCCTTCAGGATATGGGGCATAAGCGTCTTGCCCTGGAAACGGGCGAGGATCCGGTGAATAATCCTATTGAATATGTTCTGGAAAGCATCAAAACCATATACAGCATAAAACATAAAAACGGCGCGATCCGCAGGGTGAATGTGAATATTGCCGCGACGACAGTGGAGAATTACCGCAGACTGAAAGAAGCGGGGATCGGTACATATATTCTGTTCCAGGAGACATACAACAAAGAGAGTTACGAGGCTCTTCATCCCACAGGGCCCAAGAGCGATTACGCCTATCATACAGAGGCGATGGACCGCGCCATGGAGGCTGGCATTGACGATGTGGGATGCGGCGTGCTCTTCGGCCTGGAGACTTACCGTTATGATTTCGTGGGGATCCTTATGCATGCGGAACATCTGGAGGCAAGGTTCGGCGTAGGACCGCATACCATCAGCGTTCCGCGCATCTGTCCGGCGGACGACATTGACACGGCAGACTTTTCCAATGCGGTTCCGGACGAAACGTTCCAGAAGATCGTAGCTGTGATCCGCATTGCCGTTCCCTACACGGGAATGATCATATCCACCCGGGAATCCCAGAAGTGCAGGGAAAAAGTCCTGGATCTGGGCGTTTCCCAGATCAGCGGAGGTTCCAGGACTTCGGTAGGAGGATATGTGGAAGAGGAAACCGTGGACGAGAATTCCGCCCAGTTTGACGTCAGCGACAGGAGAACTCTTGACCAGGTGGTAAGCTGGCTTCTGGATCTGGGTTATATTCCCAGCTTCTGTACCGCCTGCTACCGGGAGGGCCGTACCGGCGACCGCTTTATGTCGCTGGTGAAATCCGGACAGATCGCGAACTGCTGTCATCCAAACGCGCTGATGACGCTGAAAGAATATCTGGAGGATTACGCCTGTCAGGAAACGAAAGAAAAGGGGATCCGGGTGATCGAGCGGGAGCTTCAGAATATTACACGGGAAAAGACAAGGGAGATCTGCCGGAAGAATCTTGTGGAGATAGAAAACGGCAGACGGGATTTCCGGTTCTGAGAAACAGCCAGGCAGAGACGGCAGAATATACTGTAAAAACAGGCTTTTTCTGAAAAAAGACTTGCATAATACACTGGGAATGGGGTATAGTGGTGATATGCTATAAAGGAGGAATTTTTTATGAAGAAATTCAGATTAATGATTCTGCTGGCGGGTCTTTCCGTTTTTGCAGCCGGCTGCGGATTCAGTACCGGCGGGGAAGATTCCACTGTAAGTGTAATACACGCAACTCCGACACCAACACCGTCACCCACACCGGAAGTGACGCCTACTCCGGAAGCGACTCCCACACCGGCTCCGGTAGTGTCTCCGACAGCCCTTGGAGTTAATATTGTGAAACAGGATGGAACCTATTATGCTACAACAGACGTGAACCTGCGCCAGGATTGCAGCACAGATAACGCAGCGGCTCCGGTTCTTCAGGGCGTTGCGGCAGGAACACAGCTTACCAGTACCGGCGTCAGCGAGGACGGTCAGTGGGTTGAGATCAACTATAACGGAACAGTATGCTACGCGTCCGCACAGTATTTGACGACGACCGCCCCTGCGGGAGCTGCAGGCGCAGCGGCAGCTACAGATACCACGGCTGTCGCTCAGTAAATGTATTTTCTGCAGAAATATAAACAGAATCAGTAAGCGAAGGGGCCGGAGTTTTCTCCGGCCCCTTTAAATTTATATTTTGATGTCATTCAGGGTAGACAAGCCTGTCCGGGCTGATATCATACAGAACATTTTGCAGATATCTGTCGGCAAGATATTTTGCCATTCCAAGATTCATGTCCAGATAATTTCCGCAGTCTTTCGCGGAAGCGCCCGGGATTTCTCCCTCGTAATCGCGGATAAACTCAAACATTTCCGTCATCAGTCCCACGATATCCCTTGATTCGTAGTCGCCTGCCAGAAGAAGATAATTGCCGGTACGGCAGCCCATCGGGCCCCAGTAAATGACTTTCGGACCGAATTCTTTGTGATTCCGCAGAAAAGTCGCGGCCAGATGTTCCGTGGCATGGAGTTCCGCGGTATTCATGACAGGTTCCTCGTTGGGAGAGGTCATTCTGATATCAAAGGTGGTGATCACCTGGTCTCCCAGATAATCTTTCCTGGAAACATAAATTCCGGGCTGAAGTTTGATATGGTCTATAATAAAACTTGCGATTTTTTCCATTGCTGCCTCCTTGCTGTTTTTTCTGTTTTTTTCTATTTTAACAGAGTAGGCGCAGGGTTACAAGTAATTGACTTTATTTCCGCAGGATGATACACTGTAGAATATTATTATCCGCTGTCTGCAGAAAATATATATGGATAAAAGCAGAGCGGAATACCATTTAGAAATGAGGAGGAATAAACATGAAATATAGAGCAGCGGCAATACTGTGTACCATGGTCCTTACAGCAGGGGCTTTTTCCGGATGCGGCAATGACGGCGCGGATACGGCAGAGACGGAGAACAGTTCACAAGAAGAGAGCGTATCAGAGGAAGCTGTGAGCGAAGAAGAGGCGGCGGCTGCCGGATTCAGCGACGGAACTGACGAGGAAGGCAATATTACCGGTGAAACAGTCCTGGATACCAGCAAAGAGCTGACTGGAATCCATCACGCGAATATCAGCATCGAGGGATACGGAGATATTGAGATCGAACTGGATGCGGACACGGCGCCAATTACTGTAACCAACTTTGTGAAGCTTGCTCAGGAGGATTTCTATGACGGCCTTACTTTCTGGAGGATCATGGACGGCTTCATGATGCAGGGCGGCGACCCGCTGGGAAACGGAACCGGCGGAGCGGATGAGAACATCAAGGGTGAATTTGCGAATAACGGCGTAGAGAACGATATCTCTCACACCAGAGGTACGGTATCCATGGCAAGAGCCTCGGATCCTGACAGCGCAAGTTCCCAGTTCTTTATCGTACAGGCGGACAGCACCTTCCTTGACGGGGATTATGCAGGATTCGGACATGTGACTGAGGGCATGGATATTGTGGATCAGATCTGCAAGGACGCGAAGCCCACAGACAATAATGGTACGATCGCGGCAGAAGAGCAGCCTGTGATCGAAGGCATCACCATACTTGATTAATTGCTGAAACAGAGAGGAACAGAGATTTCTTTTTTTAGAAAAGCTCTGTTCCTTTTATTATTTCCGGCGGACGCCGCATCAGAGCCGTATGATCAGTACCGGAATGGGCGGGTTGTTGGGACGGTTATAGTAATCGCTTCGGATCACCAGATACTTTCGGGGATCCAGTCCGGACAGCCATGATAATACGGCGTCTCTCTCTTCAAAACCGGAATCTCCTCCGCTGTAGATGCACAGGGAGACGAGTCCGCCCTTTTTCAGAAGCAGAAGTCCCTGTTCAAGCGCCTGAATGGTGGAATCGCTCCGGGTTGCCATAGAGTGATCCCCTCCCGGAAGATATCCCAGATTAAAGACAATACAGCTTACAGAGCCAGGTCCGGCGTAGCGGGACATATGCGCATGGGATTCCAGGAACAGTGACCAGTTCTCCGGGGCGCCGTCTTTGCGCAGCCTTTCTTCTGTGCGGCGCAGCGCGCTTTCCTGAATATCGAAGGCGAGGACTTTTCCGGCGCTGCCGGCAAGGGTGCTTAGAAGCAGGGTATCGTTTCCGTTTCCCATGGTGGCGTCAATGCAGATATCTCCGGGCTTCACCTGTTCCCGGATGAATCGGGCGCACCATTGTGTGATCTGATAATTATTCATGGTATATTCCTCTTCTGTCTGAAAAATAATTCCGGCTGGTACAGAAACCAAAAAAATGCATAAAACCGGATACAGTCTAAAATTTTATTGCAAATATTTTACAGGATGATTATAATATAACAAGCAAAAAATGAACAGGGAGGATTGGGGAAATGTTAAAAGGAAAGACAGTTCTTCTGGCGGTTACCGGAAGTATTGCTGCGTACAAAACAGCATATCTGGCCAGCGCACTGCACAAACTTCACGCGCAGGTACATGTGCTCATGACTGCAAACGCCACGAATTTCATCAATCCCATTACCTTTGAATCCCTTACCGGAAATAAATGTCTTGTGGATACTTTTGACCGGAACTTTCAGTTCCAGGTGGAGCATGTTTCCATTGCGAAGAAGGCGGACATAGTAATGGTGGCCCCCGCAAGCGCCAACGTGATCGGTAAGCTGGCCCACGGTATCGCGGACGACATGCTGACGACAACCATTATGGCATGTAAGTGTGGGAAGATCGTTGCGCCTGCCATGAATACGAACATGTATGAGAATCCCATTGTGCAGGATAATCTGGCGATACTGGAGCATTACGGATATCAGGTGATCGAGCCCGCCAGCGGATATCTTGCCTGCGGCGATATCGGGCCGGGGAAGATGCCGGAGCCGGAGATCCTTCTGGAGTACATTCTCCGGGAGATCGCCATGGAGAAGGACCTTAAGGGAAAGAAAATCCTTGTCACTGCCGGCCCCACCCAGGAGGCGATCGATCCGGTGAGATATATCACAAACCATTCTTCCGGAAAGATGGGATATGCCATTGCCAGGGAGGCGATGTTAAGAGGCGCGGAAGTGACTCTTGTGAGCGGGCCCTGCGCCATCGAACCGCCGCCCTTTGTGAAGATGATCCCGGTGGTTACCGCGAAGGATATGTTCGAGGCGGTTACTTCGGTAAGCGGCAGTCAGGACATTATCATCAAGGCGGCTGCCGTGGCGGATTACCGTCCGGTAAGGACCGCGGAAGAAAAAATCAAAAAACATGACGGAGAAATGAACATAGAACTTGAGAGGACGGACGACATTCTGAAATATCTCGGGGAACACCGCCGTCCGGGACAGTTTTTGTGCGGATTTTCCATGGAAACAGAGAATATGATCGGTAATTCCAGGGCCAAGCTCGAGAAGAAGCATCTGGATATGGTGGCGGCCAATAATCTGAAAGTGGCGGGCGCCGGATTCCAGGGCGATACCAATGTGCTGACCCTGATTACAAAGGATGAGGACGTATCACTCCAGCTGATGAGTAAGGAGGATGCAGCCAACGTCATCCTGGATAAAATTCTCTCAATGACAAACGAGAGGGACGTAACCCGTAAATAATAGGATGCGGGCGAAGGCCCGCAGTTCCATCACCGTATTGTATCCCTTAAGGGAACGATAACAAGGAGGAAAAAACATGAAAACGAAACTCACAACATCTCAGCTTACGGTACTTGGCCTTATGGCCGCTGTGCTTCTTCTGATGGCCTATACGCCGCTTGGGTATCTGAATATCGGACCGCTGGCGATCACTTTCAATGTGATCCCTGTGGCGATCAGCGCTATCGTGCTGGGCCCGGCGGGAGGAGCTGCTGCAGGAGCCATTTTCGGACTTACAAGCTTTCTTCAGTGCATAGGCGTAGGCGGGACAAGCGCGATGGGGGCCATGCTTTTCAGTATCAACCCGGTATTTGCCTTTCTTCAGAGATTCCTGCCCCGTGTTCTGGACGGACTGCTTCTGGGCTATATTTTCAGCAGAATGAAAAAAAGGACAAATATCTATCTTTCCTGCGCTGTGACAGGATTCTTTTCCGCATTCCTGAATACCGCGTTTTTTATGACGGCGCTGGTGCTCCTTTTCGGAAATACCGAATATATTCAGGAGATGATCGGGGGAAGAAACATTATCGTATTTATCTGCACATTCGTGGGAATCAACGCTGTCTGCGAAATGATCTCCTCCACGGTACTTACCGGCGCGGTGGGCACAGCCTTATCCAGGGCGCATCTGATCCCGGCTTCCCGGATGCAGGGAGGACAGCCGGCGAAAATACGTCCGTGAAGACGGCAATTTATTATAAAAGAAAGATTCGGGAATAAAATATGATTTTAGCTATTGATATCGGAAACACTAATATTGTAGTGGGCTGTATAGACGATGAAAAAATTTATTTTATAGAGAGGCTTTCCACTGTCCGGACGAAGACAGAACTGGAATACGCCATTGATCTGAAGACGGTTCTTGATATTTACCATATCAAAAGTACAGATATCGAAGGATGTATTATTTCTTCTGTCGTACCCCAGATCACCAACGTGGCGAAGCTCGCGGCCGAGAAGATCCTGAAGAAAGAGGCTCTTGTCCTGGGGCCGGGAGTCAGGACCGGACTGAACATCCTGCTGGATAATCCCGGCGAGATGGGCGCGGACAGAGTGGCGGACGCAGTGGCTGCCCTTACCTATTATCCGGTTCCTTTGGTGATCGTGGATATGGGAACAGCGACTACCGTGTCGGTGGTGGACGAAAATAAGCGATATCTGGGCGGCATGATCCTGCCGGGAGTGAGAGTTTCTCTTGACGCCCTGACGTCAAGAGCGTCGCAGCTGAGCGGGATCAGTATTGAAGAACCGAAACGCCTGATCGGGAAAAACACCGTGGACTGTATGAAAAGCGGGATTCTCTATGGAAACGCGGCCGCTGTGGACGGCATCATAGACAGGATCGAAGAGGAACTGGGACAGAAGGTTACCGCCATCGCTACCGGCGGAATGTCGAAGAAGATCATTCCCCACTGCAGAAGAGAGATCATTCAGGACGAGGACCTGCTTCTGAAAGGCCTGCTGGTGATTTACGAAAAGAATAAATGATTTAAAACAGCCGTTTTTCATTCCGGTATATTCCGGAGAGAAGAACGGCTGTCTGTGTATGTGGAAAAAATCAGACTCATGGAAATTGCGGATAAAAACTGTAAAAAGCGATCAGCTTAAAAAAGCGCGGCAGATGTCTTCGGGAACTGGCGCGGTGATACAGAGCGTCTTCCCTGTCAGAGGATGACGGAAATTCAGCTGAAAAGAATGGAGGGGCTGCCGGCTGAAGCGGGAATAATCTGGGCAGTAAAGATAATCCGCCGGAAGGGGATATCCCAGATATCCCATGTGGACCCGGATCTGATGGGTGCGGCCTGTTTCCAGATGGATCTCAAGAAGAGAGTGCCCGTTTTTTACGGCAAGGCGCTCAAAATGGGTTACTGCGGATTCTCCGCCTGCAAAATCTATCCGCCGTTCTATCAGAGAACCAGGGGTACGCCCTATGGGAGCGGCAATACTTCCCTGAAGGGGAGGGATCCCTCTGACTACGGCAAGGTAAGTCCGGCGGATCTGTCTTGTTTTCATCTGTGATGAGAGAACAGAGGCGCTGAGAGGATTTTTCGCCAGGATCAGCGCTCCGGAAGTATCTCTGTCCAGCCTGTTGATGCAGCGGAACGGACAGTTTTCCCCTTTGTGGAGAAACCAGGCGGCCGCGGCGTTGGCGAGAGTGTTCCCGTGATTCCCCGCGGAAGGATGGACCGGCATACCGGCAGGTTTATTGAGCACCAGAAGATCTTCGTCTTCATAGAGGACATTGAGATCCACAGAGACAGGAGGGATTTTATCCCACGGATCTGTTTCCGGAACAAAAATACGCAGGCTGTCTCCGGACCTCAGGAGAACGCGTCCTCTGGAAGGGCTGCCGTTGAGGAGAATGGAACCGGGGAAGTCTTTCATGGAACGGAGGATATGCCGCGAGAAGCCCTGCTGTTTCAGAAATTCAATAATACAGAGATTTTCCTGCTGTTCTGTTATAGTATATAATATAATCCGTTCCATAAAATCCCTCAAATCCGATAAGATATTGCATTTGCCGTTATCATATCATAAAATAGGATGAGAGACAATCAACGGGGAGAGAAACGGCATATTTATACTGTCGGAGAATACAATAGACCAGGGGAGAAATATGAAGAAAAAAATAAGACTGAGCAGGAAGGCACAGAAGATTATTCTGGGAGTGAGCATCGCCGCGGCAGTACTGCTGGCGGCCGGACTTTTTCTGTATATCTATATTTCAGATAACGGAACGCTGGGACGGAGCATTTCTGTTTACGGGCTGGACGTGTCGAAACTGAACGCGGAGGAGGCGGGGCAGAAGATCCTCGGCACATTCGCGGACCGGGAAGTGGTATTTGAAGAAGACGGCCAGGAGGTGTTCCGGACTACTTTCAGTGAACTGGGTTATTCTCTGGACGAGGCTTCTCTGAAAACGGAACTTGTAAATCTGCAGGCGCAGAGAGAGGCGGAACGAAGAGTTTTTTCCGTGGAAGAAGACTTTAAACTTCCTTATCAGGTGGTGAAAAACCAGGAGCAGGAAAAAGCGGTTCTGGTTTCCGGGAATTTCGGCGACAAAGAAAGAACAGCGTCCTCCGACGCCTATGTGCAGTATGATGAGAACGCAAAGGAATTTGTTGCGGTGAATGAATCCCAGGGAAACCAGATCGATGAGGCAAGACTTCTTACATACGTGAGCCAGACGCTGGATAATGCCATTCTTAAAGATCCGCTGGGAGGAGACGTTGAGATCGTTCTGGGGACGGAAGTTTACCGGCAGCCGGTAAAAGCGGATTCCGAGACCATCCAGACGAAACTGAAGGATCTTAACGGACAGCTGGAAACATACCGGAACGCTTCGGTTACTTACACTTTCGGGGAATCCACGGAAGTCCTCGGACCGGATGTGATCAGTTTCTGGATCAAAGTGGCGGGCGACACGGTAAGTATAGATCAGGAAGCGGCCAAAGCCTATGTGGAAAATCTGGCGACAAATTATAATACGATCTATGTGCCGCGTACTTTACATACTTCCTATGGAAGCGACGTTACCATATCCAATAATGAATATGGATTTCAGATCGATCAGTCCGCGGAGCTTGTACAGCTTCTTGCAGATATCGGCAGCGGCAGCCCTGTTACCAGGGATCCGGTGTACAGTATCAGCGGAATGAAGAGAAACGGCAAAGACGATCTTGCCGGCAGTTATATTGAAGTCAGCCTTGACAGCCAGCACCTCTGGCTGTATAAAGACGGCGCTCTGATCACAGAGACGGATATTGTCAGCGGCGCGCCCACTCCGGAGCGGGAGACCTACAGAGGCGCCTGGCCCATTGCCTATAAGGCAAGTCCCTACACGCTGACCAGCGACGTATACGGATATACGACGCATGTGACATACTGGATGCCCTTTGTGTACGGGCAGGGGCTTCATGACGCCACCTGGCAGTCCTCTTTCGGAGGAAACCGGTATAAGTCAGGGGCGGGCAGCCACGGCTGCATCAATCTTCCGAAGGATCAGGCGGCGCTGATCTACAATACTATCGACGGAGGATACCCCATCATAATCTACTGATAGACATTTTGCGAATCCTGAAAATAAATACGGCATTCCATGATGACGAAAGGCCATTCAGCATATTGTAGCTGTAATGGCCTTTTTTTGCGCAAGTGTGCCCGGCTGTCAGACGGTAAAATCCGTCGCAGGGTTTGCAAAAAGAAGATGACAAAAAAAGTTGTCATTTCATATTGACAAATATAGTTGTCAATGATATGATGAACATGACAAGAAAAGTTGTCAAATAATCCGCGGAAAAGTTCAGAAAGGAGATGGTTCTGTGCCTTTATTAAATCAGTTAAAAGAATACCGCACAAGGCTGGGGGTTAATCAGACAGAGCTGGGAAGATTGGCAGGAGTATCCAGACAGACCATCAGTCTTATAGAGAGAGGAGATTATTCGCCCTCAGTAACACTGGCGCTGAAGCTGGCCAGGATTTGCAACGTAAGTGTAGAAGATATTTTCAGTTATGAGGAGGATGAACAATGAGGAATAACAGGAAGAAAACCAATGCTTATTTAAAATTGGCGATGATCACACTGATCTCAGCGGCTGCGGGAGCAGTCTTTGGATTCGCTATGTTCTGGTTTGTCGGGGGCGGAGAGGCGGAACCGGCGATCCGTTCCGCTTACAGCTGGATGCAGACGGCAAGTCTTCCGGTCATGGCGGCGATCACTGTTCTGGCCGTTGCCGCGGGAGAGATCTATATCAGAAAACTGAAGGATCTCAACATGAGAATGCTCCATGCGGATGATGAGGAATGTGATGCTTTGGACTATGAGGAGGAGAAGACAGGGGCCGTCGGCATGAATATCAGTATTCTGGTCCAGGGGTTGGCCTTCGTGTTTCTTTCCTTCGGATATTCCTCGGAATATCTTGGAATTTCGGACGCTGTCACGAGGCGTTTCCTCATTACCTGTATCCTGTTTATCTTCTGCACGGTATATGAGGGATTTTGGCAGGTACGCTATGTGAAAGCTATCCAGATCGGACATCCCTATATGAAAAAAGCGGATCCCTCCTCCAGGAAATTCCAGAAGCAGTGGATCGACTGCTGCGACGAGGCGGAAAAGGAGATGATCTATCAGAGTTCATACAGAACTTATATGATACTGAATCAGACCATCCCCTTTCTGATCGCGATCACGATGCTGTGCCATCTGTTTTTCCAGACCGGAATACTTGCCGTGCTGGCGGTAGCCGCGATATGGCTTCTGGTATCCTTTACCTACACCAGTTCCTGTGTTTCGGTAAAAAGGAAAAAAATAGAAAGATAAGAGTTTCAGGCAGTTTTCTTTACAAGCAGTTCATGCATAACGATCATGAATATAAGGATCGCCAGCATATAGAACGGAAACAGTGAAACGCTGATATGATTGGCGATCAGCCCGAAAAGCGGCGGCATCAGCAGAGTTCCCACGTAGGCGCTGGCCATCTGGACGCCGATCACAGCCTGGGACCGTTCTGCCCCGAAATGTGCCGGGGTGGAGTGGATGATGCAGGGATAGACCGGCGCGCATCCAAGCCCGATGATGATCAGTCCGGCAAGGGAACCGGTCTGTCCAAAGGGAAGGATCATAATAAGTACTCCAAGCCCGATGAGACACTGCCCCATACGGATCATCTGCACGTCATTCAGTTTCATGGTGATAAATCCGCTTAAAGCGCGGCCGGCGGTGATGCCGATGAAAAACAGCCCGGCAAATCTGGCGGCCGTTTCCGAAGAGATCCCTCTGTACAGATGAAGATAACTGCTGGCCCAGAGGATCGCCGTCTGCTCCACAGCGCAGTAGCAGAAGAAACAGATCATTACCTCCTTCGCCCCTGGGATCTGTATGATCTCTTTCAGGGAAAGAGATCCGGCCTGTATCTCGCGGCCGTTTTCATCTGTGAGAGTGGGCCGTCCTTTCCACAGGGGCAGGGTAAATACAAGGATCAGTGTCAGGAAGACCTGCAAAACAGAGATGATCCGGTATCCTCCGGTCCATCCCATCCCGCCGGTCAGAGCGAAGTTCATGATATACGGTCCGGCAGTGGCGCCAAGTCCCCACATACAGTGGAGCCAGCTCATATGATGGCTTTTGTAATGAAGAGCCACATAGTTGTTCAGGGAGGCGTCAACGCTTCCCGCTCCCAGACCATAGGGAACGGCCCAGAGACAGAGCATCCAGAAGGACGTGCTGACGGAAAAGCCGAAGAGCGCAGCCGCCGTCATCCCCACGCTGATGGCAGTGACTTTTCCGGTTCCCAGTCTCCTGGTGAGCCGGTCGCTCTGGAGGCTGGATATGATCGTACCGAAGGCGATGATCATGGAGATGATCCCCGCGTAGGAGATGGGTACGTTCCATTCTCTGTAAATGGACGGCCAGGCGGAGCCCAGCAGGGAATCCGGAAGCCCTAAACTGATAAATGAGATATAAATGATCACAAGCAGAAGCTGAAACATTCTCTGGTACCTCCTTTTGCCGCCTTTCTGTCTTACGGCGGCACGATAAAAATTCTGTTCACGGTATAGAATAATACCGTCTCTTTTTTCTTGATTCAATCTCAAAACAGACTTATAATATAACAAAACCGACTTGCTGACGCAGTTTCAGAATTTCTGATTTTGTGGCAGACCAAAGAAAGGAAATGGAGATGGGGATTGAGAGCTGCGTATTGAACCTTGATCACAGCCGTAAGGAGCTGATCGCTCACGGTACGATAGAGTTTCCCTGTGCCGGATATAAAGATATCTTCCGGGAGAAAGGAGATTTTTTTCCATGGCACTGGCATGAAGAATTTGAAATTAATTATGTAAAAAAGGGGAGTATAAAACTGCAGATACCTTATGAAGAATATCAGCTGTGTGAAGGAGATATGGTTGTTCTGAACGGAAATATTCTACACTACGCGGAAACAGATTCTTACTGTGAACTTCATTCGCTTGTATTTTCGCCGCTTCTTCTTACCGGAAACAGTACTTCGGTATATGCCCTGAAATATATTCAGCCGCTGGCAGTCTGCGGTTCATTTCGAGGATTTTTCTTTCCGGCAGAATGCAGGGAAGCAGGCGCGAGTTTTCGCGCGGCTTTTGAGGCCCTGTGTGCAGAGGACTTTGCCTGTGAGTTTACGGCAAGAGAACACCTTTCCCGTATTATGCTGAAAATTTTCAGAGAAATAAAGACGAAAACCGGTCTGGCGGGAATGGGAAAAAATACGGATACCGTCCGCGTGGAGCAGATGCTCTCCTACATCCACAGCCATTACGCGGATAACATTACACTGTCCGATATAGCCGGCGTTTCCGGGATAGGGGAGCGGGAGTGTCTGAGATGCTTTAAAAGGACGATCAGCGAGTCGCCCATGCAGTACCTGCTGAAATACCGTCTGATGCAAAGCGCCGCCATGCTGCTGGAAAGACCGGAGGATAGTATTTCTGATATTGCGGGAGCCTGCGGGTTCGATTATCCCAGTTACTACGCAAGACAGTTCCGGCGCTTTTACGGCTGTACGCCCAGAGAATACCGTAAAGGAAAATAACGCCGCAAAAAAAGAGGAATCTGTTCTCCGTCCGGGGAGACAGGTTCCTCCTGAATTATATGCTGAAACTATATACCGATGCTATGCTTCCACGATCTCCAGTACGCCGGCGGGACAGGCCTTCACGCAGATGCCGCAGGCAATACATTTGCTGGTTACGGGAGAGGACTCCGCCTTCACCATTACACCGAAGGGACAGGCTTCCACACATTTGCCGCAGCCGGTACATTTCTTTTTGTTGATCATATAAACGCCCTTCGCGTTCTGTGTGATCGCTTCCTCGGGACAGGCTTTGGCGCATTTGCCGCACTGTACGCAGACCATCGGCTTGGGGCTGCCGTTCTTCTCGATGATGTGGATGCAGGATTTGTCCGGATCGAATTCCTTATAAAAACTGGTGGAACATGCGTCCTCGCACGCCAGACATGCCATACATTCAGCACCTTTTACGACTTTAAGCTTCTTCATATCTTATCCTCCGTTTCATTCATCAGATCGGTTTGCAGTGTTCTGCAAAGCTACTTTGATTTTAACATCTTATGCGAAATTAGACAAGATGTTTCTGTTTTGGTATCCGTCTTTTCTTGCCTGAGAGGGTATCCCGTGTTAGAATAGAACATTATGAGATACAGACGGGAAAGGAGCGCCGGGAATGGGGCATAAGACAGGGCTGGAGGATTACTATATCATAAAGAACAACAGGAAAATGCGGTTCGGTTATACTACCGGTTCCTGCGCGGCAGCAGCGGCGAAGGGAGCGGCGGAGATTCTTCTGGGAGAACAGAAAATAAAAGAAGTACCTCTGATGACTCCCAAGGGGATCCTTCTGTATCTGGAACTTCTGGATATCAGAGAAGAGGACGGCGCGGTATCCTGCGCAGTGAGAAAAGACGCCGGAGACGACCCGGATACAACGGACGGGATCCTGGTCTTCGCCAGAGTGGAGAAGTTAAAGGACAGCGGGGAATCCGCACAGCCGTCGATCCTTCTGGACGGAGGCGAAGGCGTTGGCCGGGTGACAAGGCCGGGATTATCTCAGAAAGTGGGGGAAGCGGCCATAAATCCGGTTCCAAGGACCATGATACTGAACGCGGTGAGAGAGACGGCGGAGAAATATCAGTACAAAGGAAAATTAAAAGTTATCATTTCTGTCCCGGGAGGTGAGGAAACCGCCCGCAGGACGTTCAATCCGCGTCTGGGGATCCAGGGAGGGATCTCCATCCTGGGGACCTCGGGGATCGTGGAGCCTATGAGCGAAGCCGCCCTCATCGAGAGTATCCGGGTGGAAATGGCTCAGAAAGCGGCGGAGGGGATGGAATATCTTCTGGTGACGCCGGGAAATTACGGGGCGGACTACCTTAAGGAACATATGGACCTGCCTTTTGAGAAAAATATCAAATGCAGCAATTATGTGGGAGAAACCATTGATATGGCTGTGAATATGGGGATAAAGGGAATCCTTTTTGTCTCTCATATAGGTAAATTCGTCAAGGTGGCGGCGGGGATCATGAATACCCATTCCCACAACGCGGACGCGAGAATGGAGACCCTGTGCGCCTGCGCCATCCGCGCAGGGGCGGGACTGGACTGCGCGAAAGAGATCCTCGACTGCGGCACGACAGACGAGGCGCTGGCAGTTCTCAAAAGATACGGTGTCCTGAAGGAAAGCATGGAGCAGATGATGCTGAAAATACAGTTTTATCTGGACCATCGTTCCTATGAGCAGATCTTCCTTGGAGCGGTGATCTTTTCCAATGCATACGGTTATCTGGGCCAGACGGAAAACGCAGGGAGGCTTATCGGAAAGCTGAAGGGAAATTGACTTTTAACGGTCAAAATAATATAATAAAAAACGGATTTCTGACACAGAAAAACAACAGAAAAAGAGGAGTAAAGAAATGGTACATTTCGTAGGCGCGGGACCGGGAGCACCGGACCTGATCACAGTGAGAGGAAAACAGTATTTGGAGGAGGCGGACGTGATCATTTACGCCGGCTCTCTGGTGAATCCGGAACTTCTGGAATATACGAAAGACATCTGTACAATTTATAACAGCGCGAAGATGACGCTGGAAGAAGTGATATCTGTCATGGAGAAAGCGGAGGAGGAAGGAAAGACGACTGTCCGTCTGCACACAGGAGATCCCTGTATCTACGGAGCGGTCCGTGAGCAGATGGATATTCTGGACGAGAAGGGGATTCCCTATGACTCCTGTCCGGGCGTCAGCTCTTTCTGCGGCGCGGCCAGCGCGCTGAATCTGGAATACACACTTCCTGATATTTCCCAGAGTGTGATCATCACAAGAATGGAAGGAAGGACCCCCGTTCCTCCGAAGGAAAGCATTCAGTCTTTCGCGGCCCATCAGGCGACCATGGTGATCTTTCTCAGCACCGGGATGCTGGAAGAACTCAGCAGGCGTCTGATCGAGGGCGGATATACGGAGGACACGCCGGCGGCCATTGTCTATAAAGCCACCTGGGCGGATGAGAAGAAATATATCTGCACGGTAGGCACTCTCGCCCGGACCGCGGCGGAGAACAATATCACAAAAACCGCTCTGATGATCATCGGAGACGCGGTGAAAACATCAGACTATCAGCGGTCAAAGCTTTATGATCCGGGATTTACTACGGAATTCCGCAAAGCGTCTGAATGATACGGAATGAATAACGGTTCCGGGATACGAATATATGGAGACAAACAAATTGAAAATATCCATGATCTGTTTCAGCCTTACGGGCCTTCATACGGCGGAACAGCTGAAAAAGGGACTGAATGAACAGGGGTATTCGGTAACCCTCGCAAAGAAAAGCAAATATCTGGAAGGTTCCATAGAGGAGAGCGTCGGTACCTGGACAGGGAGCAGGTTTCCTTCGGACGACGGGATCATTTTTGTCGGCGCATGCGGGATTGCGGTGCGGAGCGTCGCGCCTTATGTGAAGGGCAAGAAATCCGATCCGGCGGTCCTGGTGATCGACGAGTGCGGAAAATATGTGATTTCTTTTCTTTCAGGACATCTTGGAGGCGCCAACGATCTGGCGGTGAAGGCCGCGCAGGTTCTCCACGCCCAGCCGGTGGTAACGACGGCGACAGATCTTCATCACCGGTTTGCCGTAGACGTGTTCGCGAAAAAAAATCACTGCGCTATCTTCAATATGAAGGCAGCGAAAGAAGTTTCCGCGGCTCTCCTCGCAGGCGAAAAAGTGGGATTCTACAGCGAATTTCCCCGGAAGGGCGGCTTGCCGGAGGGACTGGTAGAGTGTGACGGATCCGGCGTTCCGGCAGTATTCCCGGATGAAGACGGGAATGCGGCAGACCGGAAAGCAGAGAACGGCAGAACCGCGGGAAAGGCGGAACCCCTGCCGCTGGGGATCGCGGTCACCATACATTCTGCCTGCCTGCCCTTCGGATCTACCGTTCAGGTGGTTCCCTCCAAAGTCACGCTGGGAATGGGCTGCAGGAAGGAAATAGACGCGGAAGCGATCGAAGCGGCCGCTTTGGAATGTCTGAAAAGGGCAGATGTTTACCGTGAGGCCACAGAGTGTCTTGCCAGTATTGATCTGAAAAAAGACGAAAAAGGACTTCTGTACCTTGCAAAGATGTGGAAGATTCCCTTTGTAACGTTCAGCGCTGAGGAACTGAGAGAAACAGAAGGGGATTTTACCCCGTCCGCCTTTGTCAGCTCGGTCACAGGTGTGGATAACGTATGTGAAAGGAGCGCCGCGGCGGGAGCGGGACAGGGTATACTGATCGAGAAAAAACACGGCGCCGGCGGTGTGACTGCCGCCCTGGCGGTCCGGAAATGGGAGGTAAGTTTTGAATAAACTTTATGTAGTAGGAATCGGCCCGGGAGGCCATGAACAGATGACAGAGAGAGCGTCCGAGGCTCTGAAGGCCAGCGACGTGATCATCGGATATACGGTATATGTGGATCTTGTGAAGGATGCTTTTCCGGATAAGGAGTTTCTCACCACTCCTATGAAACGGGAGACAGAACGGTGCGAGATGGCCTTTGAGGAGGCGTTAAAGGGCAAAACGGTTTCCATGGTATGCAGCGGCGACGCCGGCGTGTATGGAATGGCCGGACTGATGTACGAGGTGGGAGTGAGATATCCGGGAGTGGAACTGGAAATCATCCCCGGAGTAACGGCGGCGCTGGCCGGCGCGGCTGTTCTGGGCGCGCCGCTGATCCACGATTTCTGTCTGATCAGTCTCAGCGACCTTCTCACTCCGTGGGAAAAGATCGAGGCCAGGCTTCTGGGCGCTTCCCAGGCGGATTTTGTGATCTGCCTTTATAATCCTTCCAGCCGGAAGCGCCATGACTATCTGCAGAAAGCGTGCGACCTTATGATGCGGTACAAGTCTCCGGATACAGTCTGCGGCACGGTTTCCATGATCGGAAGAGAAGGGGAGCAGGGCCGTGTCATGACCTTAAAGGAGCTTCGCGACACGCAGGTGGATATGTTTACCACAGTATTTGTGGGAAATTCCCAGACAAAAGAAATCGGCGGAAAAATGGTTACACCCAGAGGATACCGTAATGTATAGAACGATTGTATTTGCCGGAACCACGGAAGGATACGAGATCTGCCGTTTCCTTTCGGAAAACGGGATTCCTGTTCTGGGCTGCACCGCCACAGAATACGGAACAAAATCTCTGAAAGAAAATGAGTATCTGAAACTGCAGGGGAAACGTCTGACAGAAGAGGAGATGAAAGCGCTCTTTCTCAGGGAGAAACCCGAGCTTGTTCTCGACGCCACACATCCCTACGCTTCTGAGGTGACGGAAAATATCAGAAACGCCTGTAAGGAAACAGGCTGTGATTATATAAGAGTGCTCCGGTCCGGAAGCGGACGTCAGGAGGCTGTTTATGTGCGCGATACGGAAGCGGCGGTGGAATATCTGAAAGATACGGAAGGCGGCGTGCTTCTGACGACAGGCAGCAAGGAACTTGCCTCCTTTACCGCACTCCCCGGTTACAGGGAGAGACTGTATGCGAGAGTGCTGTCTCTTCCTTCCGTGATCGACGCATGCCGGGAGATGGGATTCGAAGGCCGCCATCTGATCGCGGTCCAGGGACCGTTTTCTCAGGAGTTCAACGAAGCCCTTCTCCGGCAGTACGACTGCAGATATCTGGTAACCAAAGATACAGGCAAAGCCGGGGGCTTTGAAGAGAAGATCCAGGCGGCGTTCGCCTGCGGGGCTGTCCCGGTGATCATCGGCCGTCCGGCGGAAACGGAAGGGATGTCTCTTACCGGGTGCAGACGTACGCTGATCAGGAGGTTCGGCCTGAACCCGATCCCACGGGTGTCGCTGGTGGGGATCGGCATGGGAAGCCGTGATACTCTTACTGTGGAGGGAAAGGAAATTCTTGAGAAGGCGGATCTGATCATCGGCGCCAGAAGGATGGCGGACGCGGTGCGGCTTCCGGGACAGGAGGTGTTCTATGAGTACCGCAGCGGGGAGATCGCCGGATATATCCATGAGCACCCGGAATATTCCCGGATCGCGGTGGCGCTGTCGGGCGACGTGGGATTTTACAGCGGGGCGAAGAAGCTTCTTGAGCTTCTGGGGCCGGAGACGGAGATTATCTGCGGGATTTCCTCGGTGGTCTATTTCATGGCGAAGATCGGCCTTTCCTGGGACGACGCGGAAATAGTCAGCGCCCATGGGAGAGAATGCACTCTGATCCCGCTGATCCGGACCTGTGAGAAGGTTTTCGCGATCCTGGGGACAGGAGATATGGTCTCTGAACTTGCCGCCGGACTGGTGGAATACGGTATGGGAGAGGTCCTTCTCCATGTGGGCGAGAATCTCTCCTATGACAATGAGAAGATTTTTGTCAAAAAGGCTGAGGAGCTGACGGACTATAAAGGAGAGGCCCTCAGCGTAGTTTGTGCCTATAATGAGAAGGCAACGCCCGCGCCGGCCACACACGGACTGCCGGACGAGGCGTTCATCAGAGGAAAAGCGCCTATGACGAAAGCGGAGGTGCGCGCGGTATCTCTGGCCAAACTGGGTCTTACCGAAGACGCGGTCTGCTATGACGTCGGCGCGGGAACAGGTTCCGTGTCTGTGGAAATGGCGCTGCGCGCCCGGCGCGGAAGCGTTTATGCAATAGAAAAAAAAGAGGAAGCGATACAGCTTCTGGAAGAAAATAAGAAGAAATTTGCCGCCGATAATCTGACAGTGGTGAGGGGAACAGCCCCTGAGGCGCTTCATGGTCTTCCTGCGCCCACTCATGTTTTTATCGGAGGCTCATCAGGAAATCTTCCGGAGATTGTAAAGGTTATCCTTTCCGGAAACAGAAAGGCCCGTATTGTGATCAACTGTATTACCCTGGAAACCGTATCCGAAACAATGGAATGTATCCGCAGTCTCAAAGAAGAGAATCCTTCTGCAGGCTGGGAGACGGAGATCGTTCAGCTCGGGGTGTCCAGGGCGAAAACAGCGGGCCGGTATCACATGATGATGGGAGAGAATCCCATCTATATCATCACCATGCAGGCGAACGACAAGGAGAATGCAGAATGAAGATTCCAAGGATCCTTCTGGCTGCGGGAGCCAGCGGAAGCGGAAAAACCCTGATCACCTGCGGCCTTCTGGAGGCGCTTGTGGACAGAGGACTGAAAACCGCTTCGTTTAAATGCGGTCCGGATTATATCGATCCCATGTTTCACAGCCGTGTGATCGGCACAAAATCAAGAAATCTGGATACGTTTTTTACGTCTTCCGAAATTACCAGGTATCTTCTGGCCCGGAATGCCTGCGGCTGCAGGATCGCGGTGATGGAGGGCGTCATGGGATATTATGACGGCGTGGGAGGAACCACCTCCAGAGCCAGCGCTTACGATCTTGCCCGCGTTACAGATACGCCGGTGATCCTGATCGTAAACAGCAAGGGGATGAGCGTTTCGCTGGCCGCATATGTAAAAGGTTTTCTGGACTACAAAAAAGACAGCAGGATCCGGGGCGTGATCCTGAACCAGATGTCCCCCATGCTTTACCCCAGGATGAAAGATCTCCTGGAAAAAGAGACGGGGATCCCGGTTCTGGGCTATGTTCCGAAAACAGAAGACTGTGTGATCGAAAGCCGTCATCTCGGGCTTGTCCTGCCCGATGAGATACCGGAGCTTAAGGATAATCTCAGGAAGCTGGCGGAGATTCTGGAGAAAACCCTGGACATAGACGGGATCATCAGGCTGGCGGACAGCGCGCCCGGGCTGGATGTGGAAACAGAGGATCCGGTGAAAGCGTATTCCGGATCCAGGGGATGTGAAAACCGGAGTTTTCCTGAATGTTTCCGGCTGGAAAAACCTGTGCGCATCGGAGTGGCGCGGGATGAATCCTTCTGTTTTTTTTATGAAGATAACTTCCGCCTTCTCCGGGAAATGGGAGCGGAGCTAATATTTTTCTCCCCCATGCATGACGCGCGTCTTCCGGAAAATCTGGACGGCCTTTTGCTGTACGGCGGATATCCGGAGCTGAACGGAAGCGTACTGGAAAAGAATGAAGCCATGCGGCGTGAGATCCGGGACAGGATCCTGGACGGGATGCCCTGCATGGCGGAATGCGGAGGTTTCATGTACCTCCATGAAGAGATGGAAGGTATGGACGGAGAATTTTACAGGATGGCCGGCGTGATACCGGGACGGGCATACCGCACGCCCCGACTGTCCAGATTCGGTTATGTAAGGCTCCGTCAGAGGAAGAAAGTATTCGGTACCGATGATCTTGGCGAGATCCCGGCTCATGAATTTCACTATTTTGATTCGGAAAACTGCGGGGAAACTTTTTCCGCAGTAAAGCCGGAGAGCAGCCGTTCCTGGAACTGCATCCACGGTACCGACACCATGCTTGCCGGATTTCCCCATCTGTATTATTACGGGAATCCGAAAGTACCGGCGGCTTTTCTCAGGCAGTGCGCCCTTCGAAGAAACACGGCCGGACATTCAGAAAAACAATAAAGGGAGAAAACTCTTGTTATATCATATCGTAGCTTTGGCAGCAGGTTTTCTGCTGGATTTATTATTCGGCGATCCCAGGTGGCTCTATCACCCGGTATGCCTTATCGGCAGCCTGATTGCCGCGCTGGAAAAAAACATCCGGAAGATTTTCCCGAAATCAGAAAAGGGAGAGCTGGCGGGAGGCTTTCTGGAAGTCTTTCTTGTATGCGCTCTCTGCCTGGGAATTCCGGGCGTCGTCATGTATATCCTGTACCGGATCCTTCCCCCGGCGGGATTCATTCTGGAAACTTTCTGGTGTTATCAGCTTCTGGCCGCAAAATCTCTGAAGCAGGAGAGCATGCGGGTATATGACAGACTGAAAAACGGCACCATTGAGGAAGCACGTCACGCCGTATCCATGATCGTAGGCAGGGACACCAACGCCCTGACCGAAGAGGGCGTGACGAAAGCGGCGGTGGAGACTGTGGCGGAGAACAGTTCAGACGGAGTGATCGCGCCGATGATCTACATGGCGCTGGGAGGCGTTCCTCTGATGTTTCTCTATAAAGGCATCAACACGATGGATTCCATGCTGGGATACAAAAATGACAGATACCTGTATTTCGGCAGATGCGCGGCGAAGCTGGACGATGCGGCGAATTATATCCCCGCCAGGATTTCCGGCTGGCTGATGGTGGCCGCGGCGTTCCTTTCCGGTCTGGACGGGAGGAACGCATGGAAAATATACAGAAGGGACCGGAAAAACCACGCAAGCCCCAACTCCGCGCAGACGGAGTCGGCCTGTGCGGGGGCTCTGGGCGTGCAGCTTGCGGGAAACGCATATTATTTCGGGAAACTGTACGAAAAACCTTCGATCGGAGATCCGGGAAGGCCTGTTGAGCCGGAGGATATCCCCCGGTCCAACAGACTGATGTACGCAGCCGCTTTTTTGAATCTCGTACTTTGTGTCCTCGCGGGAACAGCGGCGGCGATGATTTTCTGATCGGCGTCAATCATACATAAAGGAGAAGGAATATGAAAAAACACGTACATGGAGGAAATATATACAGCTACAGAGACTGCGTGGATTTTTCAGCCAACTGTAATCCCCTGGGTACGCCGGAAGGGGTGAAGCAGGCTGTTGTCCGCAGCCTGGACTGCGTCGGGAATTACCCTCAGGTGGGGTACGCGCCTCTTCGGGAGGCTCTGGGGAAATATGAGGATATCGATCCGGATTCCGTGATCTGCGGAAACGGAGCGGCGGAGCTTATTTTTTCTCTCTGCCAGGCGGTAAGACCAAAAAGAGCCCTCGTTCCCGCGCCCTCTTTCGCCGAATACGAGCAGGCCCTTATAAGCGCAGGCTGTCAGGTGGAGCATGTGTTTCTCAGAGAGGAAGAGGATTTTGCGGTAAAAGAGAACTTTATAGAAAGTCTTCACAAGGGACTGGATATCGTCTTTCTCTGTAATCCCAATAATCCCACAGGAGTGCTTATGGACAGAGAATTCCTTTTTCAGGTGCTCAGGTACTGCCGTGAAATGGACATTCTTCTTGTGGTGGACGAGTGCTTCCTGGATTTTGTGGAAGAACCGGGCAAATACACGCTGAAAGCCCAGCTGTCCAGATATCATAATCTTTTTATCCTGAAGGCGTTTACCAAGCGGTACGCGATGGCGGGCATACGTCTGGGATACGGCATCTGTGAAAACAGAGAGCTCCTTGAAAAGATGGGCGGGGCGACTCAGCCATGGAATGTTTCCGTGATGGCCCAGGCCGCGGGGATCGCCGCGCTGAAAGAAAACGCCTATGTGGAAGAGGGGCGGAGGATCGTCTTTGAAGAGGCGCCCAGGATAAAAAAAGAAATGGAAAATCTGGGGCTTAAAGTGTATCCTTCCCGGGCAAATTACATATTTTTCCGGGGCCCGGAAGGACTGTTTGACGCCTGTGTGCGCCATGGAGTCCTGATCCGCGACTGCGGCAACTATACAGGGCTGGAAAAAGGATACTACCGGGCGGCGGTGCGTACCCGCGGCGAGAACGACAGGCTCCTTGCGGCTTTGAAACTTGGAATGGAAGAAGGAAGGCGGCGGTAAAATGGCAAAAACAATTATGATACAGGGGACGATGTCAAATGCGGGAAAGAGTCTCCTCACGGCGGGACTGTGCCGGATCTTCCGGCAGGACGGCTACCGGGTGGCTCCTTTCAAATCCCAGAACATGGCGCTGAATTCCTATATCACCAGCGAAGGCCTGGAGATGGGGCGCGCGCAGGTGATGCAGGCGGAGGCGGCAGGGATCGAACCCTCCGTCCTTATGAACCCCATTCTTTTGAAACCTACCAACGATACGGGATCCCAGGTGATCGTAAACGGCGAGGTACTGGGGACGATGAGCGCCAGGGATTATTTTAAATATAAGAAAAACCTTGTCCCGGATATTATGAAGGCGTTCCGCGCCCTTGCAGAAAAAAACGATATTATCGTGATCGAAGGAGCCGGAAGCCCGGCGGAGATCAATCTGAAAACAGACGATATCGTAAATATGGGTATGGCGAAAATGGCGGACGCCCCCGTGCTTCTGGCGGGAGATATCGACAGAGGCGGCGTATTCGCCCAGCTGTACGGTACGGTGGAACTTCTGGAACCGGAGGAGAGAAATCGTATCAGGGGTCTTATCATTAACAAATTCCGGGGCGACAAGACGATACTGGATCCGGGGATCGAAATGCTGGAGGAGAAATGCGGGATTCCCGTAGTGGGAGTCGCGCCATATCTGGACATCCAGGTGGAGGATGAGGACAGTCTGACAGAGCGGTTCGACAGAGACCAGGAGACGGGACTGATCGATATTGCGGTGATCCGTATCCCGAGGATCTCCAACTTCACGGATTTTAATCCTCTGGAAAGCATTCCGGGAGTGTCCCTGCGCTATGTGAAACATACCTCTGATCTTAAGAATCCTGATGTGATCATCCTTCCCGGTACGAAAAACACCATGGAGGATCTCCGGTGGCTCAGGGAAAGCGGCATGGAGGCGCTGATCTTAAAGGCTGCGGACAGGGGAACGCTGATCTTCGGCATCTGCGGAGGTTATCAGATGCTGGGAGAAACACTCAGCGATCCTCACGGCGTGGAAGCCGGAGGTTCCATGAGAGGGATGGGCCTTCTTCCCATGGATACCATATTCGCGGAGAAGAAGACCAGGACGCAGGTGACCGGACGATTCCTTGATCTTGACGGGGATTATGAAACTTTATCGGAAGTGGAATTTACCGGTTATGAGATCCACATGGGAGACAGCGTGCGCAGAAATCCGGCGAAACCCTGTACTTCCGTCCGCGATGGAGTGACGGGAAAAGAAAAAACAGAGGGAACTTTTACCAGAAATGTCTGCGGCACTTATGTGCACGGGATTTTTGACAAAGAGGAGACCGCTCTGGCGCTGATCCGCGCCGCCGGAAAAAAGAAAGGCGTGGACGTATCCCGGATGGAAGGCGTGGATTTTGCTTCTTTTAAAGAACAGCAGTATGATATTCTGGCCGCGGAGCTTCGGAAACATCTTGATATGAAGAAGATATACGAGATCCTGGAACAGGGCGTGTGACGCGCCGTGATCAGGAAGATCGCGGAGCCGGTCCGGCAGGCGGGAAACGACAGGAGGAATTTTATGAAGGTGGAACTGGAAAATGTAAAACCTATGGACATAGAGAAAAGAAGTTTTGAGATCATCACAGAGGAGCTGGGAGATAAAAAACTGCTTCCGGGCACAGAGCTGATCGTCAAACGGTGCATCCACACCAGCGCGGATTTTGACTATGCGGACAATCTCTGCTTTTCACCGGACGCGGTGGAGAAGGCGCTGGAAGCCATTAAGGAAGGCGCATGTATCGTTACGGACACCCAGATGGCAAAGTCCGGCATTAACAAGCGGGCCCTTGCCCGTTACGGAGGCGAAGTATTCTGTTTCATGTCCGATGAGGATGTGGCCGAAGCGGCCAGGAAAAACGGAACCACAAGAGCCGTGGCAAGTATGGATAAGGCCGCCGCTGTGGACAGAAAAATGATCTTCGCCATAGGAAACGCTCCCACCGCGCTGGTGCGGCTTTATGAACTGATCGGGAACGGAACGCTGGATCCGGAGCTGATCATAGGCGTTCCGGTGGGATTCGTCAACGTGGTACAGTCCAAGGAGCTGATCATGGGAGCAGGGGTTCCCTATATTGTGGCCAGAGGCCGCAAAGGAGGCAGCAATATTGCCGCCTGTATCGTAAACGCCCTGCTGTACATGATCGACAACCGCAGAGACTGACCCTGCCGTCGGAGAATCACTGAAAGGTTACAGAAGCTTTTTCAGAAGCTCGCAGGCCGGACGGAAATCCTCCGAAGGTATGGCGGAACAGGAGAGGAGAAGTGTCACAAAACCGGATGCTTCCTCCAGGATTTCCAGGCGCAGGCCCTCGGCCCGCGCCGTTTTTTTCAGTTCGCTGCCGCTTCTGGAAGAGGGAACGGTAAGGGCGAGGGCGGTTCCCGCGGCGCCTACCTGCACCCGGCATCCGCTGCCGAACACATTTTGGATTTCAGCAAGAAGCTGTTTCATCTTTGTGGAATACAGCCGTTTCAGCCGGCGGATCTGAGCGCCCAGATGGCCGTCCCGGATAAACTGGCAGAGAGCGATCTGCTCGGCTTTGGACGCGGTCTGGTTATAGCACGCGGATTTTTTCTGGTAGGCCTCAGACAGTTCCGGCGGCAGGATCATAAAACTGATCCGGATGGAAGGAAGCAGAAGCCGGGAAAAGGAACCGATATACACGACGCCCCGCCCGCCGGAAAGACTGAACAGGGACGGCGTGGGTTTCTGCAGATAGACAAACTCATTTTCAAAATCGTCTTCGATGATCAGGCTGTTCCGTTCCCTGACGTGGCGGAGAAGTTCCATACGTCTGGAAACGGGCATGATCTCGCCCCATTTCGTCATGTGAGCGGGAGAAACATAGATCACCCCGCTGTCCTTATTCCGGTAACGGACGTCGAATCCGTAATCAGAGAAAACAGTGCTTCCCTGTATAAATGACGAGGTGGGAAAAGAAACCGTTTTTTTATCCCGGATAAGGGGGCAGAGGATATGGAGAAGGCTCTGTACGCCCGCGCCGATCACGATATCGTCGGGAGAGCAGGTGATATTTCTTCCCTGACGGACATAATCGGAGAGAACCTGGCGGAAGTCCGCTTCTCCCTGGGGCTCCCCGTAGGAGAGCAGACGATCGTTCTGCCTGAGCGCGCTTTTCAGGTACCGCTGCCACAGATCGAACCGGAAGCTTTCTCTGTCAACTCCGGAGGAGGCGAAGTTATAGCGGACAGGAGGGAGTTCCGGCTTCTGGCTTTTGTGCGGCGAAGGCTGCTGCCGGGCAATGTCCGTCACATAATAGCCGCTCTGGGCTCTGGAGACGATGTATCCGTCCGCGGCAAGCTGCAGATAGGCGCTTTCCACCGTGGTTCTGCTGAGATGGAGATCTCTGGAGCAGGTGCGCAGAGAAGGCATCCTGCTGCCCGGCGGAAGGCGGCGGCTCAGGATCAGGTCCCGGTAGTAATGATAAACCTGAAGATACAGATGTTCTTTGTTTTCTGAGTTGTCAAATGTAAAAATCATAAACTGTCCCTCTGAAATTATGCTGAATTGGATGTTTATAAGTGTACACTATAGTGGTATGCTGATGCAATAGAATCAGATCAAATAATAAATACAGGTAAATGGATATGAAAAAAATAGCGATTTTGAATGATCTGTCGGGACTGGGGAAATGTTCGCTCGCAGTGGCGATCCCGGTGATCTCGGTGATGGGCGTGCAGGCGTGTCCTCTTCCCACCGCCATCTTAAGCGCCCAGACAGGGTTTGACTCTTATTATTATGACGATTACTCGGCCCATATCAGTGAGATCATGGGAGAATGGGACAAGATGGGATTCTGTCCGGACGGCATCTATACCGGCTTTCTGGCGGGGGAGACTCAGGCGGAGAGAGTGCTGGAATTCATCCTAAAGTTCGGGAAAGAAAATACAAAGATACTGGTGGATCCGATCCTGGGAGACAACGGAGAGGAGTATCCCATGTATACGGAAGGACTCTGTGAAAAAATGAGAAGCCTCGTCAAAAGAGCGTCTGTCATCACCCCAAACCTTACAGAAGCCCTCCTTCTTCTGTACGGACGTGAACAGGCCCACCGTAAGTGGAAAGAGTTCGGGGAAATGGAGGAAGCCGGTTTCAGAAGAGCTGTGGAGGAAACAGGAACAGAACTGTCCCGTCGTTTCCGGACAGAGTCGGTGGTCACGGGGATCGATATTCTGTGCGCAGACGGGACTGTGGAAATCGGAAATCTGATCTCCGGCGCTTTGGGACAGGAGTGGGTGACCGCTCCAAAAGAAGGGGGAAGCTATTCCGGCACAGGAGATCTCTTTGCCTCCGTGCTGTGCGCCGGAATGGTAAAAGGAACCGCCACCGCCGTTTCTGTGAAGAAGGCGGTGAGGTTCCTTTCAAAAGCGATCCATGATACAGTTCTGGAAGGCACAGACCGGAATGAAGGCGTGTGCTTTGAGAATCATCTGTATGAACTGCATGAATAAAGATGCAAGAAGCCGGGACCGGCGGAGGAGTTATGAATTCCTCCGGGTTTCCTTTGCGATAATGAGGGAATAATATCCGGCGTTATCGGGAATCTCCTCCGTGCCGTGATAAACGTGCTCGTTTTCCATGCCGCAGTTTTCCACCATGTAGACGTCGCGTCCGCTGTTTTTCAGAAGTTCTTTTACCTGGCTCATTTTCCTTCCGGATTTCATCAGCACATAGTTTCCGCCGTCTTTCAGCTCCGCGTCGGAATGATGGGCCGCGGGAAGGATGTGGAGCTGTTCGTTCCATTCCGAGAGAGGAAGGTTCAGCCGGGCGGCTGCCGCGCAGAACGAGGTGATCCCGCTGACAAGTTCGGTTCGGAACCCGGCGTCCATCACAAGCTTCTGAAGATAAGTATAAGTGGAATATACACAGGGATCTCCCAGGGTGAGAAATACCACGTTCAGCCCCCTGCTGAGATAAGATTCCAGAAGTTCCGCGCCTTTCTGGTGGTTCCGTTTCATTTCCTCTCTGTCGTGGGTCATGGGCATATATACGGGCAGAAGTGTTTTTTCCGCCAGTTCGGGAACCGCCTGTACCGCGATCTTATAGGCTACGGTTTCTTTTGCCTCGGCGCCGGGTACGGCGATGATATCGTTTTCACGGATCAGGCGTACCGCCTTCAGCGTCATCAGTTCCGGATCTCCGGGACCAACGCCCACACCATATAAAATTCCGCTCATTTATTTTTCCTCCTGTATCAGACAAATTTCTTCTATTATACTTGAACGGCGGAATAAATGCAATGAATGCCGGCAATAATAAGAGAAGAAGAAATGATAAAATAAATCGAAACTTCGAAAAAAATTAAAAAAATCAGTTGCTTTTTTGGGGGAAATGGTGCAGAATAAGGAGAAGGCAGATGATGCATATAAGGGAGTAGTCGGCATCTTGTGATGCAGCAGAATCAACACACGGCCCGCCGGGCCTGGTTTTGTTTGAAATGACGAGACTTATTCACAGGGCATACTTGTGGATGGGTCTTTTTTTCTACCACGGCATCAAAATATGTATGTGCGCAGATGACAGTCATATGCGTATGCGCGGAATGGAGGTAACGTGAAAGAATATCTGTCAGATTATGAAGAGGTTCTGAAAGAACAGCAGTCCTCAGAGGACGGTCTGTCTTCCGGCGAAGCGGAAGCAAGACTGGACAAATACGGCAAAAACGAGCTGGAAAAAGGAAAAAAGGATTCTCTTTTCAAGCGTTTTATGAAGGAGCTTTCCGATCCCATGATCATTATCCTGATCGTGGCGGCGGTGATCTCCGGTATTACAGCTTTCTACGAAGGAGAGTCTTTTGCGGATGTGATCATTATCATGGCCGTTGTTATCATCAACGCGGTTCTGGGCGTGTTCCAGGAAAGCAAGGCGGAAGCGGCCATTGAAGCTCTGCAGGAGATCGCGGCGGCCACCAGCAAGGTGCTCAGGGACGGTAAGCAGGTTACGCTGAAAAGCGACGAGCTGGTGCCGGGCGATATTGTGATCCTGGAGGCCGGCGACGCGGTTCCCGCCGACGGGCGTATCATTGAGTGCGCCAGTATGAAGATCGAGGAGGCGGCTCTCACAGGAGAATCGGTTCCGGTCAATAAGATCGTGGATCTGCTCCAGCTGAATTCCCAGAAGGACGTGCCCCTCGGCGACCGTAAAAACATGGTCTATATGGGATCCACGGTTGTCTACGGACGGGGTAAGGCGGTAGTCACCGGCACAGGGATGAATACCGAGATGGGTAAGATCGCCAAAGCCCTCTCCCAGGCCCAGGACGAGGCGACTCCCCTTCAGATCAAACTGAACCAGCTGAGTAAGATCCTTACAGTCCTGGTTGTAGGCATCTGCGCGGTGATCTTTGCAGTGGGTCTTATGCGCGCGGGAATCAGCAGCGAAACTATTCTCAGTACCTTTATGGTAGCCGTTTCCCTGGCGGTTGCGGCGATCCCGGAAGGACTTGCGGCGGTGGTGACTATCGTGCTTTCCATCGGCGTTACCAATATGTCGAAACGCAACGCCATCATCCGTAAGCTTACGGCTGTGGAGACGCTGGGATGTACGCAGATCATCTGTTCTGACAAAACAGGTACCCTCACACAGAATAAAATGACGGTTGTGGAGCATGTGGCGGACGATGAGAAGCTTCTGGAGACGGCTATGGCTCTCTGCTCCGACGCGGAACTGGACAGAGATTCCGGCGAAGCGGTGGGCGAACCTACCGAGTGCGCCCTTGTCAACGACGCCGCGAAGAACGGACTCCCCAAACCGGAGCTGGAAAAAGAATATGAGCGCGTGGGCGAAGCGCCCTTTGATTCCATGCGCAAAATGATGTCCACAGTGCACAGGACGCCGGATAATAAAATCATCCAGTTTACCAAAGGCGCTCCCGACGAGATCCTGAAACGCTGCGCTTACGCGCTGCGCGATGGTGAAAAGGTCCCCATGACGGATCAGGTGAGAGAGGAGATCCTCAAAAACAACAAGGCCATGGCGGACAGAGCGCTCCGTGTACTCTGCGCGTCTTTAAGAGAATGGGATGACGTGCCGCAGAATACGGAACCGGAATATCTGGAAAAAGATCTGACTTATGTGGGTCTTTCCGGTATGATCGATCCGGTGCGTCCGGAGGTAAAAGCCGCGATCGAAGAGTGCCGCGAGGCAGGTATCCGTCCGATCATGATCACAGGAGACCACAAGGATACCGCGGTTGCCATCGGTATGGAGCTGGGGATCATTTCCGATCCTTCCCAGGCGATCACCGGCGCCCAGCTGGACGACATCAGCGACGAAGAATTTAAAGACAGGATTACGGAGTTTTCTGTGTATGCCCGTGTGCAGCCGGAACACAAAGTCCGTATCGTGAAGGCGTGGAAGGCGAGAGGCATGATCACCGCCATGACAGGAGACGGCGTGAACGACGCCCCCTCCATCAAGAGCGCGGATATCGGAATCGGTATGGGAATTACCGGAACAGACGTTACGAAGAATGTTGCGGATATGGTTCTGGCGGACGATAATTTTGCCACGATCGTGTCTGCCGTGGAGGAAGGACGAAGGATCTACGCCAATATGCGAAAGGCAATCCAGTTCCTGCTGGCTTCCAATCTGGCGGAAGTTCTTTCCATCTTTTTCGCTACGATGATCGGTTTTACGATCCTGCAGCCAGTCCATCTTCTGTGGATCAATCTGATCACAGACTGCTTCCCGGCGCTTGCCCTTGGACTGGAAGAGAGCGAGCCGGACAGTATGAAGAGAAAACCCCGTGACCCGAAAGAGGGCATCTTCGCCGGAGGAATGGGATTCGACGTGTTCTTCCAGGGAGTTATCGTTACAGCGCTGGTGCTGTTTTCCTATGTCCTGGGCCACCGTATGGAATCCGGCGTGTGGGAGTTTGTAAACAGCCCGGACGGAACGACAATGGCGTTTCTGACTCTTTCTATGGTGGAAATCTGTCATTCACTGAATATGAGAAGCCGCAGAGGCTCCATATTTAAGCTGAACAGCCATAATAAATTCCTTTACGGAGCAATGCTGGCATCGCTGATCCTGACCACGGCAGTGATCGAGGTGCCCTTCCTTGCGTCTGCGTTCCAGTTTACGCCTATCGATCTGGAAGAGTACGCTGCCGCGCTGGGGCTTGCGATCCTGATCATCCCCATCATGGAAGTGGTTAAAGCGATCCAGAGAAAAACCGGAAAGTAATACAGGAGATAAAATGAGATCAAGAGTACGAAGAGTCAGCTTTCAGAGAACCATAAACGCCTGCTTTGCAGGCTATGTGGTTCAGGCGGTGGTAAATAATTTTGTCCCCCTTCTGTTTGTAATGTTTCAGGACAGTTATCAGATCCCGCTGTCAAAGATCACTCTGCTGATCACGGTGAACTTTGTTTTTCAGCTTGTGATCGATATTCTTTCAGCCGGCTTTATAGATAAGATAGGTTATAAGACGTCGGTTATTATCGCGCATTTCTGCGCGGCGGCAGGCCTTATTTCGCTGACGGTCCTTCCGGAGGTTTTCGGGGATCCGTTCGCCGGGATCCTTGTCTCCGTAATGATCTACGCCGTGGGAGGCGGGCTTCTGGAAGTCCTTTTAAGCCCGATCGTGGAGGCCTGTCCAACGGCAAACAAAGAAAAGGCGATGAGCCTTCTTCATTCGTTCTACTGCTGGGGACATATGGGAGTGGTTCTTCTCTCCACAGTGTTTTTCAGCGTTTTCGGAATCTCAAACTGGAAGGTCCTTGCACTGATATGGGCGCTGATCCCTGTGATCAACGGGATTGTGTTCTTTACGGCGCCGATTTACTCTCTCCAGGAGGAGGGGGAGAAAGGTCTGAGCCTGAAGGAACTGTTGTCAAAAGGCGTGTTTTGGGTGATGATCCTTCTTATGGTCTGTTCCGGAGCCAGCGAACAGGCGGTAAGCCAGTGGGCTTCCACTTTCGCGGAGCAGGGGCTTGGCGTGAGCAAGACCATCGGGGATCTGGCCGGTCCCATGGCCTTTGCCTTTATGATGGGGCTTTCCCGGCTGTTTTACGGAAAATACGGAGACAGGATCGATCTGGATAAATTTATGAGCGGCAGTACGGTTCTGTGCCTTGCTTCTTATCTTTGCATATCCTTTGCGCCTTTTCCGGTGCTCAGCCTGGCGGGCTGCGCGGTGTGCGGTTTTTCTGTGGGTATCCTCTGGCCGGGAAGCTTCAGCAAAGCGGCGGCGGCTATCAAAGGAGGCGGCACAGCCATGTTCGCGTTTCTTGCCCTGGCGGGAGACCTGGGCTGTTCCTCAGGACCTACGCTGGCAGGATTTGTCTCAAGCCATATGGGAGATAATCTGAAAGCGGGGATACTGGCCGCGATCATCTTCCCTGTGCTGATGCTTGCGGGCATGTTCCTCAGCAGGAAGGTGAAGCAGTAAATAAAAAAGTGCTTACGGACACAACAGTCAGTTGTATTCGCAGGCACTTTTGTTTTATTCGTAAATTCCGTTAACAGTTACGTCAAACACGGCTTCTTTGCCGTTAAGGTCTTCCTTGCCGTAATCTTCCGGGAAGGTGACGGTTACTTTAACTTCGTCTCCCGGATGGGAGCCCACGAGCTGGTCTTCAAAGTCGTCTATATAGAGTCCGGAGCCGATGGTAAGATCGGTACCCATCCCGCCGGTGCTGCCGCCGTCGAATTCTGTTCCGTCTACAGTTCCTACATAGTCGATATTTACGGTGTCACCGTCTTCCACAGTGAGGAAAGCGTCTGTCTGAAGCGAAGGCGCTTCCGTGGGTTCCGCCGTGGATTCAGCGGTTGTCTCCGAGGTGGAGGAGGCGGAATCCTCAGCCGTATTCTGTGAATTGCGAACGCTGTCAACGATGATCACAATGATCAGGATCGCGATGATCAGAACGGGAACGGCGATCTTCAGGATCTTATTTCTCTGTTTTTTTCTTTCCAGGAGTTTTCGCTCTGCGGCGCGGCGCTCCTGAGCCAGTTTGCGGTTTTCTTTTTTCATATTGCTTCATTGCCTCGCTTTTAATTGTAATTTCCATTAGAATGCAGTCCGCGGCGCAGGTATTTATGCCTGTCCGGTAATGGCCTGTTTCACATGATCGATAAAAAGAGAACGGATGCCCGGATATTCGCCCAGGCCCTTCAGTACCGGCTGCACCTCGTAATTGTGCTGGCGGAACTGATACGCCCAGGAATCCGGTTCGTCTCCGGCCATATCGTTATGGGCGTGATCTCCGGCCACGATCATAAACGGCGCGAGAACAACCTTCTTCGGATCGTAGGAACAGACTTCCCTTACAAGATCCTGGATAGTGGGTTCTGCCTCCACTGTGCCGAGGAAGATGTTGGAATGGCCCTGTTCTTTAAACATGCTGTCGATCTCTGCATATACGGAATTAACCCTGTGGGAGGTTCCGTGTCCCATAAGAACGAGGGCGGTATCCTCAAGGTGTTCGCTGAATTCTTCCGCCACGGCTCCGATCACCGCGTGGGCGTCCTCCCGGCTGGAGATCAGCGGGGTGCCGAAGGTGATGGAATGGAAGCTGTCCCGAAAAGCGAGGGCTTCCTCCTTCATGATATTGTTTTCGATCCCGTCCAGGATGTGGGTGGGCTGGATGATCACGTCCTGTATGCCGTCGGAGAGCATCTGTTCCATGGCTTCCGTTACATTGGGGATAATGAGATTGTCACGTTTTTTCAGAATGGACAGGATCATCTTACTTGTCCAGGCGCGGTAGATCCTGTAATCAGGAAAGGCTTCCGCTATATCCTGTTCTATTTTTTCAATGGTTGCCTTCCTGGCCGCTTCATAACTGGTTCCGAAGCTCACCGCCAGGATTGCCCTGGTACATGTTGTGTTCATGTATTTTCCTCCGTCAGATACTGATATTTGCATTTAAATATTATACTATAAACTGTCTTTTCAGGGAATAATAAAATTGTGAAAATTCTGGGGATTGGAAACGGTATTGACATCCTCAGTTTTCACCTATAAGATGATAAAGGATTAACAATCGTAACAGGGCTGTATTCCGTAAAATACAGTGTGAAAAAATAAGAAAGGCGGGTTGTAAATATGATGAAAATCGCGAAAGACGTTACGGAACTGATCGGAAATACTCCGCTTCTGGAGATCGGGAATATAGAAAAAGAACTGGAACTGAAGGCAAAAGTGCTTGTGAAGCTGGAATATCTTAATCCGGCGGGCAGTGTGAAGGACCGGGCTGCGAAATATATTATCAGTGACGCGGAGGAAAAGGGGCTTCTGAAAGAGGGATCCGTGATCATCGAGCCTACTTCCGGCAATACCGGGATCGGCCTGGCGTCCATTGCGGCAGTGAAGGGATACCGCCTGATCCTGACCATGCCGGAGACGATGAGTGTGGAGAGAAGAAATATATTGAAAGCTTATGGGGCGGAGATTGTTCTGACCGAAGGCGCGAAGGGTATGGCCGGAGCGATAGCGAAGGCGGAGGAACTGGCGGAAGAGATTCCGGGAAGCATCATAGCCGGGCAGTTTGTCAACGGAGCGAACCCCAGAGCCCACAGAGAGACCACCGGACCGGAGATCTGGAGCGCTACGGAGGGAAAAATGGATATCTTCGTGGCCAGCGTGGGAACAGGAGGAACGATCACCGGAACCGGAGAGTACCTGAAAGAACAGAATCCGGATATCCATATCGCGGCAGTGGAGCCGGCGGATTCCCCGGTGCTTTCCGGCGGGAAACCCGGTCCCCATAAGATCCAGGGGATCGGCGCGGGATTCGTACCCGAAGTACTGAATACGGAGATTTATGATGAAGTGCTGAAAATCACTGCGGAAGATTCTTTTGCCGCGGCGAAGCTTCTGGCGAAAAAAGAGGGGATTCTGGTTGGAATATCCTCCGGGGCTGCCCTTCACGGAGCGATGGAGCTGGCTAAACGTCCTGAGAATGAAGGCAAGACCATAGTGGTCCTGCTTCCGGATTCCGGGGACAGATACTATTCCACACCGCTTTTCGAAGCTTAAGTGAAAAAGAAAGAAAAACTGGAGACAGACCCGCGCAGGGTCTGCCTCTCGCTGTAAAGACTACATAGAGGGAGTAAACAGATTAATATAATGACAGAAAAGATTATCAACCGGGAAACGGTTTCAGAGATATCAGAGGGAAAAACAGACGCGGAGCGTACAAGAGAGATTGAGAGAAGTATCATAAAGAAATTCCGCAAACCGGTCTGGCGGAGGTTCACAAAGGCGCTGAATGATTATGAACTTGTAAAAGACGGAGATAAGATCGCGGTCTGTATTTCCGGAGGAAAGGATTCCATGCTGATGGCGAAGCTTTTTCAGGAGCTGGCCCGTCATGGAAAGAAGAATTTCGACGTTGTGTTTCTTGTGATGAATCCCGGATATAATGAACGGAATTTTCAGCTGATCAAAGAAAACGCCAGGATACTGAATATCCCTATCACTGTTTTTCAGTCGGAGATTTTTAATATTGTGGCGTCTGAGGAAAGCTCTCCCTGTTATCTCTGCGCGAGGATGCGCCGCGGCTATCTTTACAGCAGGGCAAAAGAACTGGGCTGCAACAAGATCGCCCTGGGCCATCATTATGACGATGTGATCGAGACCATCCTTATGGGAATGCTGTACGGCGGACAGGTGCAGACGATGATGCCGAAGCTTCACAGTACGAATTTCGAGGGGATGGAGCTGATCCGTCCCATGTATCTGATCCGTGAGGCGGACATTATCCACTGGGCGGATTATAATAACCTTCATTTTATCCGCTGCGCCTGCAGATTCACCGAGAAAGTGGCGGCTGCCGCAGAGGAGGAAGACAAGGGGTCCAAACGCGCGGAAGTGAAAGCGCTGATCCGTCAGCTGGCGGCAAAGGATCCGGTGGTGGAATTCAACATTTTTAAGAGTGTGGAGAATGTGAATCTGAATACTGTGATCGCCTATAAGAAAGACGGGGTAAAGCATCATTTTCTGGAAACATATGACGGGATATAAAATTCCGGAGCCGGGATTGACATTATTCCTCTCAGTGTTTATCATTAAAAGTGTTGCCCCGGATTGCCGGGGACAGATACGAAGGAGAAGCATAGAATCATGAGTATTTCCATGATCGGAATAGATCACGACAGAGCGCCGGTGGATATCCGGGCCCTGTTCGCTTTTACGAAAAAAAACGCGGGAGAGGCTATGGAAAAAATGAAAAAAACAGCCGGGATCTACGGCTGTGTCATTCTTTCCACCTGCAACCGCCTGGAGATATGGGCAAGCCATGAGGACGGCCAGGAGCTTTCCCTTTATCAGTGTCTCTGCGACCTGAAAGGAATTGAGGACGGTTCCTATGAGAAATATTTTGTGGCAAGATCGGGCGAGGAGGCTGTGAAGCATCTTTTCTATCTTGCGGGAGGACTGAAATCCCAGATCCTGGGAGAGGATCAGATCCTGACACAGATCAAAGACGCGCTGAATCTTTCCAGAGAACATTATGCGTCGGACGGAGTTCTCGAAGTGCTGTTCCGCATGGCGGCCACGGCGGGCAAGAAGATCAAGACGGAAGTGCCCCTTGCACACGGAAATCCCTCTGTGATCCATCAGGCTCTTTCCTCCCTGCGCGAACAGGGATACGACGTGCAGGGAAAAACCTGTATGGTGATCGGGAACGGGGAAATGGGCAAGGTCGCGGCGCAGACTCTTAAGGAAGCCGGGGGAGAGGTTACGGTTACGGTACGCCAGTACAGAAGCGGGATCGTAGAGATCCCGGCAGGCTGCAGCCGCATCAATTACGGCGAGAGACTGGATTTCCTCCCGAAATGCGATTTGGCGGTGAGCGCCACGGCCAGTCCCAATTATACTCTCAGGGAGGAGCAGTTCAAAGAGCTTGATATCAGCAAACCTCTGCTGCTTCTCGACCTTGCGGTTCCCCGTGATATCGAGCCGTCCGTGAGGAGAATAGAGGGAATAAAGCTGTACGATATGGACAGTTTCCGCTCCAGGACTTTCTCGCCGGAGCAGAAAGAAAGCCTGGATAAGGCGGCGCGCATTGTGCAGGATCAGATGGACGAATTCTTCCAGTGGCTGAACGGAAGAGATCTGATCCCAAGAATACAGGAGATCAGGGAGGACGCTGTGCAGGACCTGAATCTCCGCATAGATAAAATACTGAGAAACACACCCATGGAAGAAGCGGACAGAGAGAAGCTGCTTCAGGCAGTGGATACAGCCGCAGGCAAAGTGGTGAACAAGCTGATCTTCGGCCTGAGAGACAGCCTGAATCAGGAGGCGTTCCGGGAGTGTGTTGCCGGACTGGAGCGACTGTATGAAGAATAAACGATATTTTCCCATGTTTGTGGACCTGTCAGATAAGAATATAGTAGTGGTGGGCGGCGGCAATATCGCCACCCGCAGAGTGAAAACGCTTCTGCAGTTCACCAGGAATGTGACGGCGGTAGCGCCGAAGGCGACGGCCGAGCTTCAGGAGCTTGGCAAGACAGGGCAGGTCAATCTGATCATGCGCCCGGTAAAGAGAGCGGACTTTCAGATGGCTTACATGGTCATAGCCGCAACCAACGACTGGAAGCTGAATGACGAGATCTACCGCGTCTGTAAAGAAGAAGGTATCTATGTAAACGTGGCGGACGACAAAAACAAATGTGATTTTTATTTTCCGGGAATCTATATGCATGACGAAGTGGTGGTGGGGATCACCGCCAGCGGACTCAATCATAAGAGAGCCAGAAAAGTAAGAGTGGCTATCCAGGAGGCTATGGAGGAAACAGACAGAAATGACGACGAAGACTAAGGTGATTATCGGCAGCAGGGAAAGCGTCCTTGCCGTACTGCAGAGCGAAATGGTGCGCAGCTACATAGAAAAAAAGAATCCGGGAATCTCTGCAGAGCTTCTTACCATGAAGACCACCGGAGACAGGATCCTGGACCGCACGCTGGACAAGATCGGCGGGAAAGGCCTTTTCGTGAAAGAACTGGACAGGGCCCTTCTTGACGGCAGATCTGATATTTCGGTCCACAGTCTGAAGGATATGCCTATGGAAGTTCCGGAAGAACTCCCTCTTCTCGCTTTTTCCGAAAGAGAAGATCCCAGGGACGTGCTTGTCCTTCCCGAGGGCGTCAGGGACCTTGACAGATCGAAACCGCTGGGCTGTTCCAGCCTGCGCAGGACGATCCAGCTTAAGAAACTGTATCCGGACATGGAGGTAAAAAGTATCCGCGGCAATCTCCAGACACGTCTCAGGAAGCTGGATGAGGGCGGATATGCAGGCCTTGTCCTTGCGGCCGCGGGCCTTAAGAGGCTGGGGCTTGAGAACAGGATCAGCCGGTATTTTTCTACAGAGGAGATCCTTCCCGCCGCAGGACAGGGAATCCTGGCAGTGCAGGGAAGAAAAGATGAAGACCACAGTTATCTGGAGGGGTACTGCGACGCCGGCGCCTGGACCGCGGGTCTGGCTGAGAGGGCTTTTGTGAGATATCTTGACGGCGGCTGTTCTTCCCCGGTGGCCGCCTATGGCGAAGTGTCGGGGGCCGAGCTTACGCTGACAGGACTTTATTACAGAGAGAACGACGGAACATATATTAAGGGCAGCATCAGAGGACCGGTTTCCCGCGGGGAAGAACTGGGCGTGGAACTGGCGCAGAGATTGAAACGATCAAAAGAAAAAGGAGAACTGTCATGAAGATGGGAAAAGTATGGCTGGTAGGCGCAGGACCGGGAGACGCGGGGCTTTTTACTCTGAAAGGGCAGGAGGTCCTGAATAAGGCAGAAGTAGTTGTATATGACAGTCTGGTGGGGCAGGGAGTGCTTACGATGATCCCGGAATCCGCCAGACTGATTTACGTGGGAAAACGCGCTGACAGACATACCATGCCCCAGGAACAGATCAACGAGATCCTTCTGGAAGAGGCGCAGAAAGGATACCGTGTGGTAAGGCTGAAGGGCGGGGACCCGTTTCTTTTCGGAAGAGGAGGGGAGGAGCTGGAACTCCTTTCCCGGAACCATGTGCCCTATGAAGTGGTGCCGGGAGTCACCTCGCCTCTGGCGGTCCCGGCTTATAACGGAATCCCTGTGACGCACCGGGATTTCTGTTCTTCCCTTCATATTATCACCGGACACAAGAGAGCCGGAAAAGAGTATGATATTGATTTTAAATCCCTTGTGGATACGAAGGGCACGCTGGTGTTCCTCATGGGAGCGGCGGCCCTGAAAGATATCTGCACAGGACTTCTGAACGCGGGAATGGATCCGAAAATGCCGGCGGCTCTTCTTCAGAAAGGGACCACAGCCGGACAGAAAAGGATCGTCGCGGACGTGGGAACGCTCCCGGAAGAGGCACAGCGCCGCGGCGTGGAGACGCCGGCCATTATCGTGGTAGGGAAAGTATGCGCTCTGGCGGACACCTTCGCCTGGTATGAAAAACTGCCTCTGGAGGGATGGAAGGTCCTTGTGACAAGACCCAGGAACAGAAGCTCGCGGACGGCGGAACTTCTCCGGGAAAAGGGAGCGGAGGTTCTGGAACTTCCCTCCATAAAAACAGTTCCTCTGAAAGATCAGGGACCGCTTCACGCCGCCCTGGAAAAGCTGGAAACGTACCAGTGGATGGTATTTACCAGCCCGACAGGCGTAGAAGTGTTCTTTGACGAGCTGAAGAAGCAGAAAAAAGATATCCGCAGCCTTTGCGGCGTCCGGGTGGCTGCTATCGGCCAGGGGACAGCTTCGGCTCTGGAACAGAGAGGACTTCTGGCAGATCTTGTTCCATCTGTTTATGACGGCGATACCCTTGCCCGGGAACTGGCGGAGAAACTGGACGGCGGGGAACGTATCCTGATCCCCAGGGCACTAAAGGGGAATGAAAATATCGTTCCGGTCCTGAAAGAGAAAGGCGCGTCCGTGGATGATATCGGCATATATGAGACGGTATATGAATCCAGCCGGCTGATCGATCCCGGAAAAGAACTGAAAGCAGGAAATATTGACTGTGTGGTGTTCACAAGCGCCTCGACGGTGAAGGGGTTTGTGGAAAGCACGAAGGGAGCGGATTATTCCGGCCTTGTGGCCGCCTGCATCGGAAAACAGACAAAGGCGGCGGCCGATCAGTTCGGAATGGAGACATATATGTCGGAGAAAGCGACTATCAGCTGTCTTATCGACCTGGTAGAAAAAATAAAAGCACAAAAAGAAAGAGAGTGAGAGATATGGATTTAATCCAGAGACCGAGAAGGCTCAGAGGAAGCGAAACATTAAGAAAGATGGTGAGAGAGACCAGGATCGACAAATCCTCCCTGATCTATCCTCTCTTCGTACAGGAGGGAACAGGCAGAAAGGACGAGATCCCTTCCATGGAAGGACAGTACCGGTACACGGTGGACCTTCTTCCCCGCAAACTGGAAGAACTGGCGGACGCGGGAGTAGGCAGCGTTATGCTTTTCGGTATTCCCGATCATAAAGATGAAGCGGGAAGCGGCGCTTATGATGAGAACGGCATTGTGCAGAAAGCGCTCCGGGAAGCAAAGAAACAGGTTCCGGAGCTTTATTATATAACAGACGTATGCATGTGCGAATACACTTCCCACGGCCATTGCGGCGTTCTCTGCGGCCATGAGGTGGACAATGACGCCACGCTGGAACTTCTGGCGAAAACAGCGCTTTCTCATGTGGAGGCGGGAGCGGATATGGTGGCTCCTTCCGATATGATGGACGGACGCGTGCGGGCGATCCGCGAATGCCTGGACCGGGCGGGACACAAGGAAACGCCGATTATGTCCTACGCCGTGAAGTATGCGTCCGCTTTCTACGGTCCTTTTCGTGAAGCGGCGGATTCCGCGCCGGCTTTCGGCGACAGGAAAAGCTATCAGATGGATTTTCATAACCGGAGAGAAGGCATGAAGGAGGCCCTCACAGATGTGGAAGAGGGAGCGGACATTATCATGATCAAACCCGCCATGTCTTATCTGGATATGGTTTCCGAGGTGTATAAAGCGGTTCATGTGCCTGTGGCGGCTTACAGTGTCAGCGGCGAATACGCCATGGTAAAGGCTGCGGCGAAGATGGGCTGGATCGAGGAGGACAGGATCGTCTGCGAAATGGCGGTCAGTGTGTTCCGGGCAGGAGCCCAGATTTATCTTACCTATTACGCCCAGGAACTTGCGGGATATATTGACGAAGGGAGAATCGGCTGATGACAGTATCGGAAACATTATTTGAGCGCGCGGTAAAAAGAATACCCGGAGGAGTCAACAGCCCGGTAAGAGCCTACGGGGCCATCGGGGAGGCTCCCAGATTTATCGATCACGCGGACGGATGTTATATATACGACGCGGATGGCAACGCCTATATCGACTATATCGATTCCTGGGGACCGATGATCCTGGGACATAATTTCCCGGCGGTACGGGAGGCGGTGATCAAAGCCTGTGAAAAGGGGCTGAGTTTCGGCTGCGCCACAGAGATCGAAGTGGAGATGGCGGAATTTATCTGTGAGAATATCCCCCATGTTGAGATGATCCGTATGGTGAATTCCGGTACGGAGGCGGTCATGAGCGCGGTGCGGTCTGCCAGAGGATTTACCGGACGGGATAAGATCATTAAATTTGCCGGCTGTTATCACGGCCACAGCGACGCGCTTCTGGTAAGCGCCGGATCAGGGGTGATGACAAGCGGGATTCCGGACAGTGCGGGAGTTCCGAAAGGATGCACCATGGACACCATGACGGCCGTATATAACGACCTGGACAGTGTGAAGACGCTGCTGGAGCAGGCGCCGGATCAGGTCGCCGCTGTGATCGTGGAGCCTGTGGGAGCGAATATGGGAGTGGTACTGCCGGAGGAAGGTTTCCTTGTGGGCCTTAGAAAACTCTGCGACCAGTACGGCGCCCTTCTGATCTTTGACGAGGTGATCACAGGCTTCCGCCTGGCTTTCGGAGGAGCGGCGGAATATTTCCATGTGAAGCCGGATATGGTCACATACGGAAAGATCATCGGCGCGGGCATGCCTGTAGGCGCCTACGGAGGAAGAAAAGAGATCATGGAAATGGTTTCTCCTGTGGGCCCCGTCTATCAGGCGGGAACTTTAAGCGGCAACCCGGTGGCTATGGCGGCCGGACTTACCCAGCTGAGATATCTTCGAAGCCATTCGGAAGTGTATCGTGATCTGGAGAAAAAAGGCGGGAAACTGTACGGAGGCATGGAAGAGATCCTCCGGAAGAACGGCCTGAGTTACCAGATGAATCATATTTCTTCCCTGGGAAGTCTGTTCTTCACCGGTGAAAAAGTAAAAGATTACGCGTCGGCAAAGTCATCAGATACAAAAGCGTTCGCCCGGTATTTCCTGGCAATGCTGAAAGCGGGAATCCATCTCGCGCCCTCTCAGTTTGAGGCAATGTTCCTCTCCACGGCCCATGACGACGAGGCGATCGACAGGACGCTTATGGCGGTGGAAGGGTATTTCTCAGGTCTTCTGTGAGAACCCGGAAAGGATATGCAAATGAACAAATCAACATTTGGAAGACAGTTTACGGTTACTACCTGGGGCGAGTCCCACGGGAAAGCGCTCGGCGCTGTAATCGACGGATGTCCGGCGGGGCTGCCTCTTGCGGAGGATGATATCCAGAAATACCTGGACCGGAGAAAACCGGGGCAGAGCCGGTATACAACCGCCCGTAAGGAAGGCGATCTGGTGGAGATCCTTTCCGGCGTGTTTGAGGGGAAGACGACAGGAACCCCCATCTCCCTTATGGTGCGCAACACAGACCAGCGTTCCAGAGATTACGGAAATATAGCCTGTTCCTACAGACCCGGACATGCGGATTATACTTTTGACCGGAAATATGGTTTCCGGGATTACAGAGGAGGCGGCAGGTCTTCGGGAAGAGAGACGATCGGAAGAGTTGCCGCGGGAGCTGTTGCCGCGAAGATTCTGGGATCACTGGGCGTGACATTCTGCACATACACGAAATCCATTGGACCGGTGGAAGCGAAGGAGTTTGACAAAGAGGAGATTATCCGAAATGCCTTCTATATGCCGGATAAGAACGCGGCGGATGAAGCGGGGGTCTATCTGGAGAAATGCATGAAAGACCAGGACAGCGCAGGCGGCGTGATCGAGTGCCGTATCCAGGGCGTTCCCGCCGGACTGGGTTCTCCTGTGTTCGAGAAGCTGGACGCTGTTCTGGCCCAGGCCGTGATGTCCATAGGCGCGGTGAAAGCCGTGGAGGTGGGAGAAGGCATGAACGCAGCGAATCTCAACGGATCCACGGACAACGACGGATTCTGCGCCGGAGAGAACGGAATCTTCAAGACGTCCAACCATGCCGGCGGGATCATGGGCGGTATCAGCGACGGCAGCGAGATCGTTATAAGGGCGGCGGTGAAACCCACGCCCTCTATCAGCCGGCCCCAGGATACCGTGACGGATAAAGGAGAAAACATTTCTCTTGAGATCCACGGGCGTCACGATCCGGTGATCGTACCCAGGGCTGTTGTCGTTGTGGAGTCCATGTGCGCTCTTGCCCTGACAGACGCTCTGTTTACCAATATGAGTTCCAGGCTTGAGAGGATAAAAGAATTTTACGGAAAACAGTCTGACTGATGCTTTGCGCCGGAAGGCGGCTGTCAAAGACGGAGAAAAAAATAAACGGAAGAAGGAAATCCGAAAAAGATTTCTTTCTTCCGTTTTGTTAACTGAATATTAAATCATCTGTCCGTGCCGGTATCTTCCCCTTCCTCCGAGACGCTTCCGGCGGTATCCGGTATCGGATATATATGGATACAGTTAGGAGTCTCGATCTTATGAGGTTTGTCGTTCATTACGATAATATTCTTCTCATAATCCACTGTAAAAGTAGTGATGGTATTGCTTGCGTGATTGGCGATGGCTATATGCTGATTGTCCGGGAAGATCACAAGGTCTTTCGGATAGTCGCCGCTGATGGGAAGCGTAAACTTCTTGTCCAGAAGACCGGTTTCGGGATCGATCTCATACATGGACACCGTGTTCTCGCCTGCCGTGGTACAGAAAAGATGGGTTCCGTCCGGCGCCAGTGCAAGTCCTGAGGCGGCGTTATGATAAGCGTCCTTGTCATGCTCCTTGGAAAGAGTGGAAATACTCTGAAGAAGTTCAAACTCAGGCGTGTTTCCGCTTCCGTCATAGCTGTATACCTTGATCTCGTTGCTCAGCTCAAACAGAAGATAGGCAAATCTGCCGTCTTCGCTGAAACGGATGATCCTGGGGCCGCTTTCTCTGGGACAGCGGAGGATATCCACCAGTTCCAGTTTGTGGCGCCTCTTGTTGATGCGGTATAATTTCACCTGATCGATACCATTGTCTACCGCGCAGAGATATTTATTATCCGGCGTGGGGCGGACACAGTTCACATGAGGACGGAAATTACGCTCCGCAACGCTTCCGAGACCCTTGTGGAACACGCCGTCCATAAGGCTGCCCAGACGTCCGTCCCTGTGAGTGTGGACTACAGTCACCTTGCCGTCGTGGTAGCCCGCCACGTAGAGATATTTCCCGTCTACGTCTGTGGCGAGAAAACAGCCTCTCATGCCGTCTATATCCACGCTGTTGATCCTGGTAAGGTCGCCGTTCTCATCCCTGGCAAAAACAGCCACGCCCTCGTCTTCAATGGAATACAGGAATCGTTTATTCTTGGAAACCGCGGTGTGGGAAGCGTTGCTGACCTTCACTTCGCTGCGCTCGATCAGTTTCCCGTTCTCCACATCTACGTCGTATACCTGAATGCCTTTGCTGCTTCCGTGGGTATAGGTACCCACATAAGCTACATATTTCTTATTCCCCATAGATAATGCCTCCTAAATTACACATATACAACTGGTATTTACCGTACCCAATATCTGAAAATATTATAGCATAAAGAATCTGTGAGAACAAGTTTCCCTTCGGGCGGAAATGTATTTTCTCAGGTACTTTGTTAAATTATTGTAAATGGAAATCTATTAGAATTGACAAAAAACTGAGCACAACTTATAATGAAAGCTGTATTTTCGGGCGCAGGGGGCTCCCGGAAGAAAGAGATACAGAGAGTGGAAAGGGGGATACGGCTGTGATAAGAATTTTCCGGACGACGGACGGAGCGATCCGTGAGATCCAGGAACCGCAGGACGGATGCTGGATCGCGCTTACGAATCCTACAGCGACGGAGATTTTCGAGATATCCGAGCAGTTCCAGATTGAAGTGGACGATCTTCGCGCTCCTCTGGATGAGGAAGAGCGGTCCCGTATTGAGGTGGAAGACACCTATACACTGATCCTGGTGGACGTGCCTATGATCGAGGAACGAAATGAGAAAGACTGGTACGGAACCATCCCACTCGGTATTATCGTGACTGACAAGATGATCTTTACCGTCTGCCTGGAAGACACGCAGGTGCTGACCAGATTCATGGAAGGAAGGGTCAGGAATTTCTTTACCTATATGAAGACCCGTTTCATTCTGCAGATTCTTTACAGAAACGCCAGCATGTATCTTCGTTATCTGCGTATTATAGATAAGAAGAGCGAACAGGTGGAGGAAAAACTGCATCTTTCTCCCCGTAACCAGGAACTGGTGGAGCTTCTGGAACTGGAGAAATCTCTGGTATACTTTACCACGTCTCTGAGATCCAATGAAGCGGTACTTGAGAAACTGATCAAGGTGGACAGCATCAAGAAGTATCCGGAGGATACGGAGCTTCTGGAGGATGTTATCATAGAGAACACGCAGGCGATCGAGATGGCCAATATCTACAGCGGGATCCTGAGAAGCATGGTGGATATCTTCGCTTCGGTGATTTCAAACAACCTGAACGACGTCATGAAGGTTCTTTCCATTATCACTATTGTGATGAGTATACCTACGATCGTGTTCAGCGCCTACGGAATGAATCTCAGCGCGGCGGGGATGCCGTTTTCCGCCTCTCAGTGGGGTTTCCTTATTGTTATTCTGATATCTGTAGCAATGAGTATTATTGCCGCGCTGGTATTGTCCAGAAAGAAGTTTTTCTGACGCGGCCACTATGTAAAGGAGATATGTGTTTTTATGAACTGGATCGACAAGCTGGAACGGAAGTTCGGACGGTACGGGATACCGAACCTGACTTTCTATATTGTGATCTGCTATGTGCTGGGATATATCCTGATGCAATTCAACCCTGCACTTCTGAATATGATGAGCCTGGAGCCGGCAATGATACTCCAGGGGCAGGTATGGAGGCTGGTCACATGGGTGATTTATCCGCCAAGTACAGGAAATATCATGTGGTTTGCAATTTCCATATTGTTTTTTTATTACCCCATTGGGTCGTCTCTGGAACGCACCTGGGGCACATTCCGGTATAACCTGTATATTTTTTCCGGTCTTCTGTTTGTGATGATCGCGGCATTTCTGACATATTTTGTCACGGGACGGATTTATCTTATGGGCAATGTGTTTACCACTTACTATGTCAGTATGTCGGTATTTCTTGCCTATGCGGCAAGTTATCCGAATGTGCAGATCCTTCTGTTTTTCGTGATCCCTATCCGTATGAAATGGATGGCGTGGGTATATGGCATTATGATCGTTTATGATATGGTGACTTATATCCGTCTTGGAGTCTGGGTGATGGCAGTTCCCATTGTGGCTTCTTTCCTGAATTTTATACTTTTCTTCTTTACCGGAGGACGTATGAGCCGTTTCCGGCCGAAGGAAGTGAAGCGGAGGAGGGATTTTCAGAAGGCTGTGAACAGAGGCAGGGTAAACCCGGAAACCGGCGGCATTGCCAAGCATAAATGTGCCATCTGCGGGCGTACAGAGCTGGACGATCCGAATCTGGAGTTCCGTTTCTGTTCCAAATGCAACGGCAATTATGAATACTGTCAGGATCATCTGTTTACACATCAGCATGTAAAATAACTGCAAACGAGGAGAAGATACATTATGAAAAAAAAGCCTTTTGTGACACTGGAGAAACTGAAAGAGATAACAGCGCAGTATCCCACGCCTTTTCATCTCTATGATGAGAGAGGAATACGGGAGAATGCGAAGGCATTGAAAGAGGCTTTTGCCTGGAACAAAGGATTTAAAGAATTTTTCGCCGTGAAGGCAACGCCCAACCCGTTTCTGATCCGGATCCTTCAGGAGTACGGCTGCGGCTGCGACTGCTCCTCCATGACGGAGCTGATGCTTTCCAAAGCCATCGGATGTAAGGAAGGGGACATCATGTTTTCTTCCAACGATACTCCGGAGGAAGAATTCCGTTACGCGGACGAGATCGGCGGTATTATCAACCTTGACGATATTACCCATATTGAGTCGGTGGAGCGCGCTGTAGGCAGGATTCCGAAAACCATCAGCTGCCGTTACAATCCGGGCGGACTTTTTAAGATCAGCAACGATATCATGGATAATCCGGGGGACGCCAAGTACGGCATGACTACGGAGCAGATATTTGAAGCCTTCCGCATCCTGAAGGCAAAAGGCGCCGAGGAGTTTGGAATACACGCGTTTCTTGCCAGCAATACGGTGACGAACGAATACTATCCCATGCTTGCGAAAGTAATGTTCGAACTGGCGGTGAAGCTTCAGAAGGAGACGGGAGCCCATATCAATTTCATCAATCTTTCCGGCGGAATCGGTATTCCCTACAGCCCGGACCAGACGCCAAACGATATCCATGTGATCGGAGAGGGAGTGCGGAAGGTTTACGAGGAAGTCCTTGTTCCCGAAGGAATGGGCGATGTGGCTATTTATACAGAACTGGGCCGGTTTATGCTGGGACCCTATGGCTGTCTGGTGACAAAAGCAATCCACGAGAAACATACCCATAAAGAATATATCGGTGTGGACGCCTGCGCGGTGAATCTCATGCGTCCGGCCATGTACGGCGCGTATCATCACATCACAGTCATGGGTAAGGAAAATGAACCCTGCGATCATAAATATGACGTGACAGGTTCTCTCTGCGAGAACAATGATAAATTTGCCATTGACCGTTATCTTCCCAAAGTGGATATGGGAGACCTTCTTGTGATCCACGACACGGGAGCCCACGGCTTTTCCATGGGCTACAACTATAACGGCAAGCTGAAATCTGCCGAGATCCTTCTTAAAGAGGACGGAAGCTTTGAACTGATCCGAAGGGCGGAGACGCCGAAGGATTATTTTGCGACGTTCGACTGTTTCCCCATCTACGAAAAACTCCTGGAGGATATGCCGCAGGAACGGCATTGATTCCGAAAAAAGACTTGCGGACAACCGGGAATTATGATATGATAATTTCCGGTTTACAGGCCGCTGTGGCGGAATTGGCAGACGCACTTGACTCAAAATCAAGCGGATCAAACCGTGCCGGTTCGAGTCCGGCCAGCGGCATAGATTTTCCCCGGAAGTGTTTCCAGCGCTTCCGGGGATTTTTCTTTGAGAAGGGACAACAAAGAGGATTTTTATGAAAATTTAATAAAAGTTCACTGAATGAACATTGAATCCGACAGGAAAAAGTGTTATGTTACATCTTGTACTTATTATAAAATCGGAGGAAGAATAACATATGAAACTGGGTGATAAAAAGCCTGAAAAGATCCCCATGTATGTGTATTACATTATCGTGGGCGTGATCATTGTGGTCCTGAACCTTCTTGTGGTTCCTGCCGTACAGGAGAGAAGCGTGCAGAAGACCGATTACTCAACATTTATCGAGAACGTGGAAGAGGGCAATGTGTCCAAAGCCACAGTAGACGAAGACTATATCTACTATGAGATCGGATCGGAGGAGAGCGGGGCGGCCGTTCTCTGCAAGACGGTCAAGATGGACGATCCCGATCTGGTGAACCGGCTTCTTGACGCCGGCGTGACTATGGACGAGGTGCTGCCGGAAAGCCCGTCTATTCTGGCTACATTATTCTTCAGTTATGTGATCCCTATAGGAATCTTTATCCTTCTGGGACGCTGGCTCAGCAAGAAGATGATGAGTTCCATGGGCGGAGGCCCCGGCGGAATGATGTCTTTCGGCAAGAGCAACGCCAAAGTATATGTGAAGTCATCCACAGGCATCAAGTTTGCGGATGTAGCCGGAGAGGACGAGGCGAAGGAGCTGCTGACGGAGATCGTGGATTATCTCCACAATCCGCAGAAATATTCCGAAATCGGCGCTTCCATGCCCAAGGGCGCCCTTCTTGTAGGACCTCCCGGAACAGGTAAGACACTTCTGGCGAAAGCAGTTGCCGGAGAGGCGGAGGTACCCTTCTTCTCCATTTCCGGTTCTGAATTTGTGGAAATGTTCGTGGGTATGGGAGCAGCCAAGGTCCGTGACCTCTTTAAGCAGGCCAATGAGAAAGCTCCCTGTATCGTGTTTATCGACGAGATCGATACAATCGGTAAGAAACGTGACGGAGCGGGCTTTACCGGAGGCAACGACGAGAGAGAGCAGACTCTGA
>NBJMC04201__coassemble_182_pt1 | contig 84588 bp, 63 predicted proteins | sample NBJMC04201__metabat2_high_PE_014 | metagenome-assembled genome bin NBJMC04201 | reverse complement strand
CCAAGCACTTTGAGGGATTGGCCGCCTTGTCCACCCATCCAGCGGGGCGGCGGGCGGCGGTCAAGGCCGGGTGTAAACCCGTTCATTTCAGCCTTGACGGTTGCCCGCTGTCCTGCTACTTTTCCGGGAGTGTGGCCACAACTTCGGGACACTTTGTCCACAAGTCGGAGCGTAGGACGAGGGACGGGGGCTTTCATATACGCCCAGTCTGCTGTTGAAACCAGACCTGTGCTTACGGCTCCACGCCACGCAAGCACAGCCCTGTTTTCCTGCCGCTTCAAATGCCCTTGCCCTCCCCGGCGGCAACGGCATTTTCACGGCAACGCCGACAGAGCGTATAACACACTACACTTTGCTTCGCAAAGTCGTGTGCCAAATGGGGGCGTTGCCCCCTTTGGAAACCCCCACAAGAAAAGGCGGTACGCTACCCCTCCACGGGGCGCATACCGCCTTTTCTTGTTATCCAGCCCTCCGGCTGTATCGGTTGAGCAAAAGTCAGCGTGGGATTGATATGGTATCTTTAACTTTGGGAAACTCCGTTTTCCCATTTATTCACAGCCGGAGCGGACACTCCCAGCCTGTTCGCCATTTCCTCCTGTGTCAGATTCAGTTTTTTTCTGTATGTGCGGATAACTTCTCCAATCTGCATAAAAAAACCTCCTTGCTCTGATATTGCATCGGCCTTTGCTGATTACATCATATCAGAGCAGGAGACTGCTCACAACTGAGTATAATTTAATTTCCGGTTACAAATAATTAACCGGGAGTTAATTGCTTTTTTTGTTGTTCTCCACTTCCTGAAGCTTCATAGCGCGGACCTTTAATGGCAGTCCGAACAGTGTGATGAATCCGTCCGCGTCGTGGTGGTCGTACATATCGCCTGTGGTGAAGGAAGCAAGAGATTCATTGTACAGGCTGTATGGAGATGTCGTTCCGGCTTTGATGATGTTTCCTTTGTAAAGTTTCAGTTTTACTTCGCCGGTGACATATTTCTGAGTGGATTCCACGAATGCCTGGATCGCCTCGCGGAGAGGTGTGAACCATTTGCCTTCGTACACAACCTGGGCGAACTGGCTTCCCAGTTTCTTCTTGGCTTCCATGGTGTCGCGGTCAAGGATCAGTTCCTCAAGCTGCTCGTGAGCCGCCATGAGGATGGTTCCTCCCGGAGTCTCGTAAACGCCGCGGGACTTCATGCCTACTACACGGTTTTCCACGATATCGACGATGCCGATGCCGTTTTCTCCGCCCAGGCGGTTCAGTTCGGTGATGATCTCGGATACTTTCATGGCTTTGCCGTTCAGGGTCTTCGGAACGCCTGCCTCGAAAGTCATGGTGATCTCAGTCTCCTTGTCGGGAGCCTTCTGCGGAGTTACGCTGAGAACCAGCATATCGTCGTAGTTGGGAGCCTGAGAGGGATCCTCAAGTTCCAGTCCCTCGTGGCTGATGTGCCACAGGTTGCGGTCGCGGCTGTAGCTGTGACGGGCGTCAAAGGGAAGATTGATACCGTGCGCCTGACAGTATGCGATCTCGTCCTCACGGGACTGCATGGTCCATACGTCTGTCATACGCCAGGGGGCGATGATCTTGATATCGGGAGCAAGGGCCTTGATGCCAAGCTCGAAACGGATCTGGTCGTTGCCTTTTCCGGTAGCGCCGTGGCAGATGGCTACGGCGTTCTCTTTGCGGGCGATCTCCACCAGCTTCCGCGCGATAGCGGGACGGGCCATGGAGGTTCCCAGGAGATACTGGTGCTCATATACGGCGCCGGCCTCCACGCAGGGCATGATAAATTCATTGCAGAACTCGTCTACAATATCTTCAATGTATAATTTGGACGCGCCGGACATTCTGGCTCTCTCGTCAAGTCCGTCCAGTTCGTTTCCCTGTCCGCAGTTTACACAGCAGCAGATAACGTCATAGTCGAAGGTCTCCTTCAGCCACGGGATCAGAGCGGTGGTATCCAGGCCGCCTGAGTAGGCGAGAACAACTTTTTCTTTCATATTCATATCCTCCTGAAATAAATTTCCCCCTGGGCCGGACGAAGCCGGAAGCAGCGGGCGATTTCTTTTGTGATTATTTTCGCTGATTGTTGACAAGGGATAATATACAACATTTTTTATAAATATGCAATAGGGCATTTGAAAAAATGTATAATTATTTTTTGCATAAAAATACAAATATGCAGCGGTAAATCGTATAAAAATACAGTGATTGCCCACGGAAGGGGAAGAAAAAAGAAAAAATTTTATGTTGCATATTATGCAAATGAGATGTATAATCGTAACATCACAGCGGCAGTGCGGGAAAACCGGAAAGCAAACGCATATCCGGCGCGGACGCCGTGACAGAGACATCATGCTGCGAGGAGGAAAATGGATTATGATAAAAGCAGGAATCATCGGCGCTACAGGATACGCGGGCAACGAACTTGTCCGTCTGCTTCTGGGGCATAAGGAAGTGGAGATTGCCTGGTATGGTTCCAGGAGTTATATAGATAAGAAATACGCAGGTATTTATCAGAACTTTTTTAAACTGGTGGACGCCGGATGTATGGACGACAACATGGAGAAGCTTTCAGAGGAGGCGGACGTGATCTTTACGGCGACGCCCCAGGGGCTGTGCGCGTCTCTGGTGAACGAGGGGATCCTTTCCCGGGCGAAAGTGATCGATCTCAGCGCGGATTTCCGGATCAAAGACGTTAAGAAATATGAGAAATGGTACGGGATCGAACATAAATCTCCCCAGTTTATTGAGGAAGCGGTTTACGGTCTCTGCGAGATCAACAGGGAGGATATCAGAAAAGCGCGGCTGGTAGCCAATCCAGGCTGCTATCCCACCTGTTCCACACTCTCCATCTATCCTCTTCTGAAAGAGGACATGATCGATCCGTCCACCATAATTATAGACGCGAAGTCAGGAACGTCAGGGGCGGGAAGAGGAGCCAAGACGGATAATCTTTTCTGCGAGGTAAACGAAAATATCAAGGCCTACGGCGTGGCGTCACACCGTCATACGCCGGAGATCGAGGACCAGCTGGGATACGCCTGCGGTCAGGAGGTGCTGATCAATTTCACTCCTCACCTGATCCCCATGAACAGGGGGATCCTGATCACCGCTTACGCTTCCCTGAAAAAAGACGTTTCCTATGAGGAAGTAAAGGCGGCTTATGATAAATATTATGAAAAAGAGCAGTTCGTCCGCGTGCTGGACAAAGACGTGTGTCCTCAGACGAAATGGGTGGAGGGCAGCAACTATGTGGACGTGAACTTCAAGATCGATCCGAGGACGAAACGGATCATCATGATGGGTGCTATGGATAATCTGGTAAAAGGTGCGGCAGGCCAGGCGGTGCAGAATATGAACCTTCTGTTCGGATTCGACGAGGCCGAGGGGCTGAGACAGATCCCCATGGTACCGTAAAGAGAAGGCTTCAATGGGCGGAAGATACGGCAGGTTTTCCACGGATGGACAGGAACCGGCCGTCCGGTGTCACAGGTATAAACAGAAAAAACAGAAATGAGGAATACACCATGGAAATAATCAAAGGCGGCGTAACAGCGGCAAAAGGATTCCGGGCCGCTTCCACAGCGGCGGGGATCAAATATCAGGGAAGAACCGATATGGCCATGATATATGCGGAGAATCCCTGCAAAGCGGCGGGAACCTTTACCACCAACGTGGTAAAAGCGGCTCCGGTGAAATGGGATCAGGAGATCGTATACCACCATCCTGCGGCGCAGGTGATCGTGTGCAACAGCGGCATCGCCAACGCCTGTACAGGCGAAGAGGGGTACGGATACTGCCGGGAGACGGCAAAAGCCGCGGCGGAAGTCCTCCATGTTCCGGCGGACAGTGTTCTGGTGGCCTCCACAGGCGTGATCGGAATGCAGCTTCCCATTGAGAAGCTGGCCGCAGGCGTGAAGCAGATGGCTCCGGAGCTTGACGGAAGTCTGGAGGCGGGCAATCTGGCGGCGAAAGCCATTATGACCACAGACACTGTGGAGAAGGAAGCGGCAGTGCAGGTGGAGATCAGCGGCAAAACAGTGACGGTAGGCGGCATGTGCAAAGGCTCCGGGATGATCCATCCCAATATGTGCACCATGCTCAGCTTTGTCACCACTGATGTGAATATCTCAAAAGAACTTCTTCAGGAGGCGTTGAGCGAAAGCGTTAAGGATACCTACAACATGGTGTCCGTGGACGGGGACACTTCCACCAACGATACGGTGCTGCTGCTTGCCGGCGGTATGGCGGGGAATCCTGAGATCACTGAGAAAAATGAAGATTATGAGAAATTCAGCCAGGCTCTGAATTATGTGAACACCACTCTGGCGAAAAAGATCGCCGGCGACGGAGAGGGAGCTACCGCCCTTTTCGAGGTGAAGATCATCGGCGCCGAGAGTAAGGAGCAGGCGGTCACCCTAAGTAAATCCGTGGTTTCTTCTTCCCTTACCAAGGCGGCGATCTACGGACATGACGCCAACTGGGGAAGGATCCTGTGCGCCATGGGATATTCCGGGGCGAAGTTTGACCCGGAAAAAGTGGATCTCTATTTTGAGAGCCGCGCAGGGAAGATCAAGATCATGGAGAACGGCGTATCCACCGGTTACAGCGAAGAAGAGGCGACGAAGATCCTTTCCGAAAACGAGGTCACTGCCATTGCGGACGTGAAGATGGGAGATGCCTCCGCCACGGCCTGGGGCTGCGACCTGACATATGATTACGTGAAGATCAACGCGGACTACCGATCCTGACCAGGTTACGGGAAAGACGGATTTTCTCCGGGATGTGAGAAAGCTTCGGGAACTGGTCTTTATCGGGACAGAACAGAAAAAAGCGGCAGGAAAACGTTAAAGACGGCAAAAAGAGGAGAATGAAAAAAATGGTAAAGCAGATGTATCTGGACAAGGCGGAAGTGCTGATCGAAGCCCTTCCCTATATCCAGCGGTTTAACAGAAAAATCGTAGTGATTAAATACGGCGGAAGCGCCATGCTGGATGAAGAACTGAAAGCCAATGTCATCAAGGATGCGGTCCTTCTGAAACTGGTAGGATTCAAGCCTATCATTGTCCACGGAGGCGGGAAAGAGATCAGCCGCTGGGTAAACAAGGTCGGCATGGAACCCCGCTTTGTAAACGGGCTCCGGGTAACGGATAAAGACACCATGGAAATCGCGGAGATGGTTCTGGCGAAGGTGAACAAGGAACTGGTAACACTGGTGGAATCTCTTGGCGTGAAGGCAGTAGGCATCAGTGGCAAGGACGGCGGCCTTCTGAAGTGTGAGAAGAAACTGTCCGGCGGAGAGGATATCGGATATGTGGGAGAGATCAAAGAGGTGGATCCGAAGATCCTCTACGATCTTCTGGAAAGAGATTTCCTTCCCATCGTGTTCCCCGTGGGATTCGACGAGAATTTTGACTCTTATAATATCAACGCCGACGACGCCGCCTGCGCTATCGCGGAGGCAGTCCACGCGGAGAAGCTGGCCTTCCTCTCCGATATCGAGGGCGTATACAGGGATCAGAACGATCCGGAAACGCTGATCTCAGAACTCCATGTCCATGAGGCCAGAGAACTGATCGACGAGGGATTTGTAGGAGGCGGAATGATCCCCAAGCTCAAAAACTGTATCGACGCTATCGAGCAGGGGGTAAACCGGGTGCATATCCTGGACGGAAGGATCCCTCACAGTCTCCTTCTGGAGATCTTTACAAACAAAGGAATCGGAACGGCAATCTTAAGAGAGGACGGCGAAAAATATTACAATGAACATGAATGAACAGATGCAGCAGTCGGAGAAAAGCATTCTCCATACCTATAACCGCTTTCCCGTGGTTCTGGATCACGGGGAGGGATGCTGGCTTTACGATACGGAAGGAAAAAAATATCTGGATTTCGCGGCGGGAATCGCCGTAAACGCCCTGGGATATCATTATCCGGGATATGACGAGGCGCTGAAAGCCCAGATCGACAAACTCCTTCACATCTCCAATCTGTATTACAACGAACCCATGAGCGAGGCCGGAGAAAAACTGGTGAAAGCCAGCGGCATGAGCAAGGCGTTTTTTACCAACAGCGGTACGGAGGCTATTGAGGGCGCTCTGAAAGCCGCCAGAAAATATGCTTACGCCAAGGGAGAGAAGGAGCGGTACGAGATCGTCGCCATGAATCATTCTTTCCACGGCAGAAGTATGGGAGCCCTTTCTGTTACGGGAAACGAACATTACAGGGAGCCTTTCGAGCCATTGATCGGCGGGGTGAAGTTCGCTGACTTTAACGATCTGGACAGTGTGAAAGCCCAGATTACAGAGAAGACCTGCGCTATTATCACAGAAACCGTACAGGGGGAAGGAGGAATCTACCCGGCGGAACCAGGCTTCCTTGAGGGGCTCCGCAAAATCTGCGATGAGAAAGACATTATCCTGATTTTTGATGAGATCCAGTGCGGTATGGGCCGGACGGGCACTTATTTTGCATGGCAGTCTTACGGTGTGAAGCCGGATATCATGACCTGCGCAAAGGCGCTGGGAAGCGGAGTTCCCGTAGGCGCTTTCGTACTGGGAGAAAAAGCGGCGGAGGCGTCTTTGGCTCCCGGGGATCACGGGACCACCTACGGAGGCAATCCTTTTGTCTGCGCCGCTGTGAGCAAAGTGTTCGATATTTTTGAAAAGGATCATATCCTGGAACATGTACGGGAGCTGACGCCCTATCTGGAGGAAAAGCTGGACGGCCTTGTTGAGAAATTCGACACTGTGGCCGCGAGAAGAGGAAAAGGCTTCATGCAGGGACTGGTGATCACCGGAGTTCCCGTAGGCAGCATCGTGACGAAAGCCCTGGAGAACGGTCTCCTGGTAATCTCGGCGGGAAGCGACGTGCTCCGCCTTGTTCCTCCGCTTATCATTACAAAAGAGCATATTGATGAGATGGTCGGAATACTGGAGAAATGTCTGGCGTGAAAATCAGAATAAAAGGAAAGAACGGTATAGCTGAAAAGCTGTGCCGTTTTTTTACAGTTATCATTCGCAAGAAATATTAAAAATTTCTAAAAGTAAGTGTTGACAAACAAAGTTGGTTCGCATATACTAACTTTAGCAAAAAGAGTTTTACAAAGCTAACAATGAAAGAAGGGAAAACATGATGCCATTGTCAATGGTAAAAAACGGAGAACCATATATTATCGGCAGAGTGGGTGGGAAAGAAGATACCCGGCGTTTCCTGGAATCGCTGGGATTTGTCGCGGGAACAGAGGTGACGGTTGTTTCCGCCGCCGGAGGGAATCTGATCGTAAATGTGAAGGATTCCAGAGTGGCCATTGGCCGGGATATGGCAAATAAAGTCATGGTGAACTGAAGGGAGGAGATATCATGAAGACATTAAAAGACGTCAGAGTGGGCCAGACAGCGAAAGTGGTGAAGCTGAACGGCGAGGGTCCTGTAAAAAGAAGGATCATGGATATGGGAATTACCAAAGGCGTCAGCGTTTATGTGCGCAAAGTGGCGCCCCTGGGAGATCCGGTGGAAGTAACCGTAAGGGGTTACGAACTGTCCGTACGGAAAGCAGACGCGGAAATGATCGCGGTAGAATAGAAGAGGAGGAAAGAGAGATGGCATTAACGATTGCACTGGCCGGCAATCCCAACAGCGGAAAGACGACCTTGTTCAACGCACTGACCGGAGCGAACCAGTTCGTGGGAAACTGGCCGGGAGTAACTGTGGAGAAAAAAGAAGGAAAGCTGAAAGGAAACAAAGACGTTGTGATCGCCGACCTTCCGGGAATTTATTCCCTTTCTCCCTATACACTGGAGGAGGTTGTCGCCAGGAACTATCTGATCAATGAGAAGCCGGACGCGATCCTGAATATCATTGACGGTACGAACCTGGAGCGAAATCTCTATCTCAGCACACAGCTTATGGAACTGGGGATCCCTGTGGTGATGGCCGTTAATATGATGGATCTGGTAAGGAAAAACGGCGATCAGATCATGACAGAAAAACTGGCGAAGAAGCTGGGCTGCGCGGTGGTGGAGATTTCCGCGCTGAAAGGCGACGGCGTTATGCAGGCTGCGGAAAAAGCCGTTCAGCTTGCGAGGGCCCGCAAGAATAATCCGCCGGTACATAACTTTGACCCGAGAGTGGAGGAAGTTCTGGATTCCATCGAAGATAAACTGGGAAGTTTTGTTCCGTCAGAACAGAGAAGGTTCTTCGCCATTAAACTTCTGGAAAAGGACGACAAGATCTCTCAGCAGCTCACTTCTGTTCCGGACGTCTCCGTAGAAATCACGAAGATTGAGAATGAGATGGACGACGATACGGAAAGCATCATCACCAACGAGAGGTATAATTATATTTCCTCCATCATCGGAGAATGCTGCCGCAAAAAACATACCGGCGAAAAGATGACGGTTTCCGACAAAATCGACAGGATCGTGACTAACCGTATCCTGGCGCTGCCGATTTTCGCGGCGGTTATGTATATCGTTTACTATGTTTCCGTAACTACCGTCGGTACTTATGTGACAGACTGGACCAACGACGTGCTTTTCGGAGAGATCATTCCTCCGGCCATCGAAAGCTTTCTGGTAAGCATTCACTGCGCGGGATGGCTCCAGGGCCTGATTCTTGACGGTATCGTCGCCGGCGTAGGCGCGGTTCTGGGATTCGTACCCCAGATGCTGGTACTGTTTATTTTCCTGGCTTTCCTGGAAGGCTGCGGATACATGGCCCGCGTTGCTTTTATCATGGACCGTATCTTCCGCAAATTCGGCCTCTCCGGCAAATCCTTTATCCCCATGCTCATCGGTACGGGATGCGGTGTTCCCGGAGTTATGGCCTCCAGGACCATTGAAAATGACCGCGACCGCAAGATGACCATTATGACAACAACATTTATTCCCTGCGGCGCGAAACTCCCCATTATCGCCCTGATCGCGGGCGCTCTGTTCGGAGGCGCTTCCTGGGTTGCTCCCAGCGCGTACTTTGTGGGTATCGCCGCGATTGTGTGCTCCGGCATCATCCTGAAAAAGACAAAGATGTTCGCCGGGGATCCGGCTCCCTTCGTTATGGAACTTCCCGCATATCATCTTCCTACCGTGGGAAGCGTGCTGAGAAGCATGTGGGAGCGCGGCTGGTCCTTCATTAAGAAGGCAGGTACGATCATCCTGCTTTCTACTATCCTTCTGTGGTTCCTCATGAGCTTCGGATGGGTGGACGGTTCCTTCGGCATGCTGGAGGCGGAACAGCTCAACGACAGTATCCTGGCAAAAATCGGCGGCGTGATAGCTCCGCTCTTCGCGCCATTAGGATGGGGCGACTGGAAGATGGCGGTTGCAGCTGTGACCGGACTGATCGCAAAAGAAAACGTGGTTGGAACCTTTGGTATCCTTTACGGCTTCGCGGAAGTGGCGGAAGACGGCGTGGAGTTCTGGGGAGAACTGGCCGGCAGCATGAGCGCTGTCGCGGCGTACTCCTTCCTGGTGTTCAACCTTCTGTGCGCTCCCTGCTTCGCTGCTATGGGTGCGATCAAGAGAGAGATGAACAACACGAAATGGTTCCTTTTCGCCATCGGATATCAGTGCCTGCTGGCATATGTGGTTTCCCTGTGCATCTACCAGATCGGTATGCTTGTGACAGGCGGCGGATTCGGTATCTTCACAGCTGTGGCGTTCCTGCTCATCATCGGCTTTATCTATCTGCTTTTCAGACCCTACAGAGAGAGCAGGACATTGAACGTCAATGTAAGAAGTGTGGCAAGATAATCTGCAAAAAGGTGTACCTTTCGGCGCAGACGTGCTAAAATAAAACTGAAATTCAGGGAGGTCTGACTATGGGAACAGTAATCGTACTTGCAGTTCTGATCCTGATCGTGGGGCTGATCGTCAGGAGCATGATCCGCGCCAGAAAAAACGGGAAATCCATTCAGTGCGGCGGGAACTGCAGCGGATGCGGCTGCCACTGTCACTGCGGCGCAGGATCCGGCGACGCCGGACAGCACTGACAGAGATGCGGCGGACGTATAAAAACAGGTTTATCCGTATATATTAACAGTAAGTATCGAAAGAGGCAGGTATGATCACCCGCCTCTTTCTTCGGTTTCAAAGGTCGGGCGGAAGCCGGACCGAAACCGTATCTCATATACGGAGGAATGATGATATGTTGGGATTTTTTGCGGCGCTGCTTTCCGGAGCCCTGATGAGTATCCAGGGCGTTTTTAATACGGAGGTGACGAAACAGACCAGCCTGTGGGTATCCGCCGGCTGGGTACAGCTTTCCGCTTTTGCGGTGTGCGTGCTGGCGTGGCTTTTTACAGGAAGGGAAAGCGTTTCCGCTCTGTGGCAGGTGGAAAATAAATATACGCTTCTGGGCGGAGTGATCGGCGCTTTTATCACCATCACCGTGATCCGGAGCATGGGATCGCTGGGGCCAGCCAGGGCGGCCATGCTCATTGTGATCTCTCAGCTGATCGTAGCTTATGTGATAGAACTGATGGGAATGTTCGGTACGGAAAGGCAGCCTTTTGAGTGGCGCAAAGTCCTTGGTATGGCTGTGGCTATCGTGGGTATCGTGATCTTTAAATGGGAAAAATAGAACTTACCTATTGTAAATGTATAGGGAATTCGTTAAAATAAGAAATGGTCAGGCATGAATATCGGGAACTCTGACAGAAAATGCTCTTCATCGGAGAAGACGGCGGGCAGTTTCACAGGAAGAAGGAGTGAACCGATATCACAGATAATATCACAAAAAAAATATGTATGCTGAGTCTGCTGGCGGCGGCGCTGAGTTTTTCTTTTCTGGCAACAGGGTGCCGGAATTCGCGGGAGGCTGAGTTTTTCCTTGCGGGAGAAGAGACGGAAAGATCTGCCGCAAAAGAGAATGATCCAGAGGAAACGCAGGAAGAGAAGACCGGCGGCAGTGCATCCGGAGATGACAGGGCGCAGACGTCCCCTGTTCCGGAAGAAACAGAAGCCGGAAGCGCGGAGGCACAGACTGCGGAAGCTTCCGGACAGCCGGAACCGCAGGAGATATATGTGGACGTCTGCGGAGCGGTGGCAAGGCCGGGAGTATACGCTCTGGAAACAGGCAGCCGTGTGTTCCAGGCTGTCGAGAAGGCGGGCGGTTTTCTGCCGGAAGCGGCGGGGACATATATCAATCAGGCTCAGACATTAAGCGACGGACAGCAGATTTATGTGCCTACGAAGGAGGAAGCACAGGAGATGTCTCATCCGGGTCAGAACAGCGGGAACGCCGCTGTCAGCGGAGGGAGTTCTTCAGACTCTCTGCAGAGCGGAGAAGAGGCGAAAGTCAATCTGAACACCGCGGACGCGGAGGCTCTTATGACGTTAAGCGGAATCGGAGAGGCGAAGGCAGAGGCGATCCTGGCGTACAGAGAAGAACATGGAGGATTTTCCAGCATCGAAGAGATCATGAATGTCTCCGGGATCAAGGAAAGTACCTTCTCGAAGATAAAAGATAAGATTTCAGTAGAATAGGAGATCGTAAATGAGCAGGAAAGTATTAGTAGTGGATGACGAGAAACTGATTGTAAAAGGGATCCGTTTCAATCTGGAGCAGGACGGTATGGAAGTGGACTGTGCCTATGACGGAGAAGAGGCAGTGGAGAAGGCCAGGGAGAACCATTATGATATCATTCTCCTGGATCTTATGCTTCCCAAGATGGACGGTCTTGAAGTCTGTCAGCAGATCAGGGAGTTTTCCAATGTTCCTATCGTGATGCTTACTGCCAAGGGCGAAGATATGGATAAGATCCTGGGCCTGGAATACGGCGCGGACGATTATATTACCAAGCCCTTCAATATTCTGGAAGTAAAGGCCCGGATCAAGGCGATCATGCGCCGGGCGCGGAACGACAATGAAGAAAAGGAAAAGGCGAAAACAATCGAAACCGGCGATCTGAAACTGGACTGTGAGAGCAGGAGAGTATTTATCGCGGGAAAAGAGATCAATCTTACCGCCAAAGAGTTCGATCTGCTTGAACTTCTGGTTTTCAATCCCAACAAAGTATACAGCAGAGAGAACCTTCTGAATATCGTATGGGGATATGAATATCCGGGAGATGTAAGGACCGTGGACGTACATATCCGCCGTCTCCGTGAGAAGATCGAGGCAAATCCCAGTGAGCCGAAATATGTACACACCAAATGGGGCGTGGGATACTACTTCCAGGCATAGCATATGAGTAAACCAAAGAAATTTTTTAAAAGCCTGCGCTTCCGCATTATGGTCATTCTGGTGATTCTGGGAATTGTACCCAGCGTGATCATTACGCAGGCTCTGATCGCAGGATACAGAGAACAGGGAATCGCGGTGAGGATCAGCACAGTGCGCACCCAGTGCAGTATTCTGTGCGATCAGATCATAAAAGAGAATTATCTGAATGACTCCAGCTCGGAAGCTGTCAACAGCAAGCTGGAGTTGTTGTCTAATATTTACGGCGGCCGTATCCTGATCACAGACAGGGATTTCCGGATCGTCAAAGACACCTATCAGGTGGACGAAGGAAAAACGCTGATTTCATCGAAAGCGATCCGCTGTTTCCGTGACGGCGAACCCACAGATTATGAAAAAAAAGGACAGATGCTGGAGTTTGCGATCCCTGTTAAGAGCGCAGACGTGCCCCAGACCCAGGGAACCATACTTGCGACGATTTCTCTGAGGGAGATTTCCGCCACAATGGGAGAACTGGAATGGATGGGGATTGTCATCCTCAGTATTATTGTCATTCTTTCTGTTTTTCTGGCGTATATCCTGTCGGCAATGCTGGTGAAACCGCTGGCCCGTGTCACCAAGTCCATTGAGGATCTCACAGACGGGTACCAGAATGAAGCGATTTCTGTTCCTGATTATACGGAGACAGAGCTTATCACAGACGCGTTCAACAAAATGCTGACACGAATGAAAGTTCTGGATGAGTCCAGGTCGGAGTTTGTCTCCAACGTGTCCCATGAGCTGAAGACCCCCATGACTTCCATGAAGGTGCTGGCGGATTCTCTGGTGGGACAGTCCGGCGTGCCGGAGGAACTGTATCAGGAATTTATGCATGACATTACCGCGGAGATCGACAGAGAGAACCGCATTATCACCGATCTTCTTACCCTTGTGAAGATGGATAAGAAGACTGCGGATCTTCAGATCCAGCATATGGATATCAACCAGCTCCTGGAGGATATCCTGAAAAGGCTGCGTCCCATTGCGGACAAGCGAAAGATCGATCTGATCCTTGACAGCTTCCGTCCTGTGGAAGCGGACGTGGATGAGATCAAGTTCACCTCCGCTATCAGCAACCTGGTGGAGAACGGAATCAAGTACAATGTGGATGAAGGCTGGGTAAGGGTATCCCTTGACGCGGATCACAAATATTTCTATGTGACTGTGGCGGATTCCGGAATGGGAATTCCAGAGGATTCCCTGGACCGTATCTTCGAGAGATTCTACCGGGTGGACAAATCCCACTCCAGAGAGATCGGAGGTACAGGCCTTGGCCTTGCCATCACCAGAAGCACGATCGCCATGCATCATGGCGTGATCAAGGTATTCAGCAGGGAAGGGGAGGGAACTACGTTTTCCGTCCGTATTCCGCTGTCATATATTCCGTAGGAGGTGCCGGATGAAGAAAATATTAAAAATGCTTCTTCTGGCGGCCCTGATCTGTGTGTTCCCGGCAGGGTGCACCATTGAGGACAGGGGAGAAACCCAGACGGAGCAGGAAGAAACATATAGTTATTTTTATCTGAATACAGGGGAGACGTCCCTGATGCAGCAGGCATATCAGCCCCAGGAGGAAACGCTGGATTTCATGATGCCGGATCTGATGATGCGGCTTACCGCCGGAGAAGCCCCGGAGGATGGAACATCGCTTCTGGCCGAGACAGTTTCCGTGAATTCCTATGATCTTCAGGAAAGCCTGCTGGTGATTGATTTTAACAGCGGCTATCTGGAAATGAGCCGCGGAAGGGAAGTCCTTACAAGGGCGGGGATCGTGAAAATGTTTCTGCAGATACCGGGAATAGAAGCCGTGCGTTTCACTGTGGACGGACAGGAACTGACGGATTCCCGGAACCAGCCGGTAGGCGATATGACGGAGAGTACATTCCTGGAGCTGTCCGGCAAGGGAGAAGACGCCTACAGGACAGATACCATTGTTCTGTATTTCACAGATGAAAATGGAGAAAATCTTCTCAGGGAGGAACGTACAGTCCGTTACCGCCGTACGATCCCCAAAGAAATCCTGGTTCTGGAACAGCTGGCGAAAGGGCCGTCCGTGGAAGGGCATTACGCTACTCTGCCGGACGACGCTCTGCCGATCAACGCGGTCACGGCAGACGGGATCTGCTATATCAATATGGCCGGGGCTTTTCAGGAAAACACCATGGAAGTGTCTGAAAACACTCAGATATATTCTATTGTGAATTCTATCGTGGATTCCTGCGGAGCTGAAAGAGTACAGATATCCGTGGAAGGAAACCAGGAGGGAAATCTTAAAAGCAGTATGCCTTTGTACACTTTCTATGAAAAGAACGAGGAACTGATCGCGGAGGAAGAAACCGCGGAAGAATAATGAATAAAACCGGGACGGAGAAATTTTTCCGCTCCGGTTCGGAAAGGAATACCTATGAAAAGACGCCCGGTATGTCTTGTATGCCTGGCGCTGATGTTCCTTATGTGCGCAGCCGATCTGGCGGGGATCCCTCTGATCAGAGGGAATCCTCTTCCGGAATCGGTACAGGCATGGATCGAGGAGCATCCGGAGGCTGTGATCTGCGGAGAGGTGCAGTTCTGCCAGGATACGGAATTTTCCTTTTCTGTCTATCTGAAACAAGTCTTTCTGATCAATCGGTCAGAGAAATTTCCCATCGAAAATGTTAGAATTTTTTTGAAAACAAAAGAAGATCTGCCCTCCGGCACGCTGGTTTACGCATCGGGGACGCTGGAAAGAGTGGAAGAACCGCGCAATCCGGGGGAATTTGATTCACAGCAGTATTATGCCTGCCAGCATATCTATTATTTTATGAAAAACGCGGCGATAGAGAAAAAGAGCCGCAGTTATTCCGGTTACGGGCAGACGCTTCTGGATCTGAAAGATCGTTTTTGCAAAATCCTTGAGAAAGCGGCGGGCAGCGACGCTCCAGTGTTTGAAGCGATGCTTCTGGGAGAAAAAAGCGATCTGGATAATGAACTGAAACTGCGCTACCAGATGGGGGGTATGATCCATATCCTGGCCATCTCCGGCCTGCATATCAGCATCCTGGGAATGGGGCTTTTTCAGACGCTGAAATTTGCCGGACTGGGAAACACAGGCGCCGGGATGCTGTCTCTTGTTGTGATGATCCAGTACGGGCTGCTTACCGGAGGGAGCGTTTCCGCCATGCGGGCGGTGTGTATGTTCCTTCTTTCCGTGGGGGCGAAGATACTGGGGCGGAGTTACGATCTTCTGACGGCTCTGGCGCTGTCCGCCATCCTGCTTCTTCTGGATTCGCCCGCCTATCTGTACAGCAGCAGTTTCCTTCTTTCCTTCGGGGCGGTTGTGGGGCTGGGAACGGTTTCGCCTTATCTTCTGGAGATCACAGGGGCAAAGAAAAAACTGACGAAGAGCCTTCTGTCCTCCTTTTCCGTTCAGCTTGCCACGCTGCCTGTCATGCTTGTTTTTTTCGGCGAAGTGTCTGTGGCGGGGATCCTTCTGAATCTTTTCGTGCTGCCTACAGTCGGAGGGGTTCTTATAAGCGGACTCATTTCATGTATCCTCGGCCTTTTCAGCCTGGAAGCGGCAGTGATCGCCGCCATGCCGGGGAGAGCCCTCCTGTTTCTTTATGAACAGAGCTGTATACTGGCGGGAAAGCTGCCTTTCTGTACCTGGGTGGGAGGGCTGCCGGAAATCTGGCAGAGCCTTATCTATTACGGGTGCCTGATGCTGGCGCTTGCCGCGGCAGTGCGGATAACGCGGAAGCAGAAAAAACAGAGTAAACACAAATTCCGGGGAAAACAAAAGACTGCAAAAGGGATCTTTCACAAAATCAAGGGACATACGGCTGTAATGCTTCTATTCGTGATCCTTGCGGCGGGGATCCTGGTATTGTCCTGGAAGGACCGGGGCGGTCTTCGGATCACCTGTCTGGATGTGGGACAGGGAGACGGGATCGTGCTGGAAATGCCGGAGGGCGGCGCTTTTCTCATGGACTGCGGCAGCAGCAATCAGAAAAATACCGGACAGTATCAGCTCCTCCCTTATCTGAAAAGCCGGGGGATCACCTGCCTGGACGGGATCATGGTATCCCATACGGATACGGATCATATCAGCGGGATCCGGGAGCTTCTGGATTCCATGGCAAAAGGACTGAGTTCTGTAAAAGCAGAAACTCTGATACTGCCCGAGTGGGAAGACGCCGGCGAAGAAGAATACGCGGATCTTTTGGAACTGGCGAAACAGGCGGGCGTGAACTGTGTATTTGCCGGGGAAGGAGACCGTCTGTCTTTCCAGGATGTGGAAATGCGCTTCCTGGCTCCTCTGGAAAACGCCTCCGGCGCGGACGCGAATGAGGAAGGTCTGGTGATGGAACTGCGTTACAGGGCGTTCCGGGGACTTTTTACTGGAGATATCGGGGAAGAGACGGAGAGGGAACTTATAAAGAAAGGACTGCTTTCAGACGTGGATTTTCTGAAAGTGGCGCACCACGGCTCCAGATATTCCACCTGTGAAGAATTCCTGGAGATTGTGAAGCCGGAGCTGGCGGTGATCTCCTGTTCCGACTCCAACACCTACGGCCATCCCTCCCCGGAAACCGTTGAAAGGCTGGAGAAAAGCGGCGCAAGGATCGCCTGTACGATGAAAAGCGGAGCCGTGACAGTGCGGACGGACGGGGAGGGGATCCATTGGATGGAGCCGTTCCGGTCAGCGGGATTTTGAAAGTACCGTTACAATAGATTCATCATAAAGGAGGCGGTGTTTAACCGCCTCCTCGATATAAAAGTTAGCTATTTGGTTCCCAAATGGCATATATTGTGATGTCTCTTACTGGTGTGAATGATATAAATGGATCATCATCCTCAGGAAGTGCCCATCCTTTAAAGGTGTAACCTTCACGGGTAGGTATGGGGAGCTTAGATTGTTCAACTTCAAAACCCATAAGATCCATGAAACTATTCACTTTACATGTGCCACCATTGGCATTAAGGGTGACATGATATATAACACTTGTCAGATATCCCGGCCTGTCTGAAATTAATTGTACCCAGTAGGTTTTCCCGTCACTAGCTTTGTATACAGAAACCGCGGTAACGCAATTATCAGGATTGAGGATCGCATCACGGTATTCGGGGATATTCATCCAACTATTCATTATTTTTTGGGGAGAAGTGACATCAGTATTTAAAGATAAATTTTCATGTATTCCTATTATTCCTGTGCTTAATCCGGTAACAGGTAACTGTGATGCACGAATACTAGCTAAATCATCTAGCGTTGGAGAATATTCAAGCGGTGCTGCCCCTTTTTTTGCCCTCTCTTCATTGGTCAGCCTTATTATCTCTTGAGCCATTTCATCGAGGATCATCTCAGGTTCGTCTGGGATGGTTACAGATACGCCGTTTACATCATATCCCCCTGCAACATTCGTTACGCTGTTATACATCCTGACTGTATAGGTGTTTTTTTCCCCTTCTTTAGCATGTACATCTGTACAGGAAAAACTAGAGGATTCTACGGCATTGATGGGTGTCCAGGATGGAGAGGAAGTAGTTTTTCGATATATCCTATAATAATCTCCGCCATAAGCTCTGTCCCAGGAAACCGTTACGGTGCCGTCACTGTTTAGTGTCGCTGTTGTCAGGTTCACAGTGGAGGGTACGGTGTAGGCCGACAGTCCAACCGCATCATAGCCGCCCAGTTTTTTCGTATTATTGTTATACGCCCTGACTGTATAAGTATATTTCTGGCCGCAGCGGATCGGGTACTGTGTGGTAGAAGTATGGGTATAGCTTGTCACATTGGACCCCACGGTATCGATCAGTTTCCATGCAGTCCCGGGAACTTTATAGTAAACCCTGTAATGCGTGGCGTTTGCAGCCTTTTCCCAGCTGAGAGCGATCTTATTGTAAGCCGTAGACCTGATGGCAGTCAGCTTGGGAGTCCCGACAGCTGTTCCTGTTTTGGGGATCGTAACGGAAAGGCCTGCCGTGCTGTACCCGCCGGCAACTTTCATGGCGCTGTTGTACATACGCACTGTGTAGATGTTCTTCTGCCCCTTCACCGGGTTCTGGTCTGTATAGGAGAGGGCGGTAGAGCGCACATTGGCGATCAGGTTCCACCCGATATTTGCTGTCCGGCGGTAGATCCTGTAGTAATTACCGCCATACGCCCGGTTCCAGGAAACCTGAACCGTTGTCTTTGCGGAATCCGTCCGGATACTTTTCAGTTTTACCGTGGTTGGCACAGTCCTGGTTGTTAAGCCCTTCGCGTCATAGCTTCCCCATTTCCTGGTTGTGCTGTTGTATGCGCGGACAGTGTATGTATATCTCTGGCCGCATTTGATAGGATACTTTGCGGAAGAGATATGAGTATAGGATGTGGTATCCGCATTTGTTGTTTTCAGTACGGTCCATCTTTTCGCGCCGTACTGTTTGTAGAAGATACGGTAGTGTGTAGCGCCGGATGTTTTTTCCCAGTTGATCTGGATCCTGTTATTGGTGACTGCCTTGATGCTCTTCAACTTGATCTTACCTGGCGCAGTCGTTGCCGCTTCTGCAGTAACAACGGTATTCAATTTTTCCGGTACAGGAGATGCCGGCTGGACGACAGCCATGGTAAGAGCGAAAGCACCAATCAACCATTTGGTGATTCCCTTTTTCATTGAGATTACCCTCCTTTTTGTATAATTTTCTTTCTATTTCTAAAATTAATTATACAGTTTCTTCCTATTGGTTACAATAATAATTTTTGAGGCGGCTGCCCTTGTAAGCAGGTTTTATATCCACAAAATCTTTCATTTTGTTTATGAAAATATAAACATTCTGATATTCAAAAACAAACGGATGTTCGATATCATATAACTATAAGGACTCCGGAGAACCTTATAAAACGAATATATGAATATAAAGGAGAAAATGAAAAATGACAAGAAAGATTATGAAACCGGTACTGGAGACAGAACTGACAGATATGTCATCCCGGTATGAATCAAATGTACAGATTGGAGCTGACGCCGCAGCGGCAGGAAAAGGCAGTATCAAAGTAGTCAAAACAAGTTATTTTAAGCCGTCGATAATAGGTGCTGGATATGGGGTTTACACAGACAAAGCCTGCACACAGGCTGTGGACGATCTGTGGATTGGACTGGAAGGTCCGAACTATGATATTTCACATAATCTGGCTTACGGTACATATTATGTAAAAGAGTTTTATGCACCCAAGGGGTATAAACTGGATGATAAAACTTATACGGTCACTCTTAACCAGAGCAATCCATCCGCCACCGTAACTTCTTTTGAACCTACAACAGAAGATCATGGCAACATCAAAGTGGTTAGGAATAATTATTTCGGTGAAAATATAACAGGTACCGGAATTGGAATTTACCGTGACGCAGCCTGCACCGATGCGGTAGACGATCTATGGATCGGCCTCTGGGAAGCAGACTCTGATTTATCTGTAGATCTTCCGCTGGGAACTTATTATGTGAAAGAATTTTACACTGTACCTGGTAACTGTACGGATGAAAACGTATATACCATTACTCTTTCTAAGAATGGGGATGTTCCAACAGTAACAACCATTGCTCCTACGAACAAGGCGCATGGAAATGTTAAGGTCGTAAAAAAATCGACTTATTCACTCCCTGTAACTGGTGCAGGATACGGATTATACAAGGACAAGGCCTGCACACAGTCTATGGATGCGTTATGGATCGGCCTTGAGGGCGATGACGCTGATGTATCCTGTGATCTGCCAGCCGGGACATATTATGTGAAGGAATTTTCTGCACCAGACGGATACGATCTGGATCCAACCGTCCATACTGTAACTGTTAAGAATGGACAGACAGCAACGGTAACTTCAAATGAGCCCTTAAATGCTTCAACGGCTGTGCTTCTCAAGCCGGATGGGACATATTACACTCATGCGAAAGTTGGAGATACGTTTCCTTCCGTTGCCAGCGTAGATTATAACGTTTTGGGATGGTCAAAGACGAAACATGATGTATTTACCCCCGACACTATAAAATCCAGTGGAAAAAACATTGTTCAGGCAGTTGGTGATTACAATGTAGAAGAGGACACTATTAAGACGGGCGGCGCATATTATATGGTTGCTTTCAAGGAAAGGACGGATTCTTACACGACAGAAGTTAGTGTGCCCAAAGATAATACAGTGGTATACTTCGTTGGGGATTCCAGAATAGAGCATGTTTATGATTTTTTGGCCAGAGACGGCGTTTTAAGTCTTGAGGGTCATAATGATGGAAAACCATTGGACGGCAAAATTGAATTTGTTAAAAAGAGCGGTGAGGGAATCGTGTGGTTCCAAAATACAGGTCTTGCCGAATTAAAGACAAAATTAAAAGCACACAAAGGAAAAAATAACGTCATTATCTTCAACTGGGGAGTTAATGATGCGGCATCTGCTGCAAATAGTGCAAAATACTCAAGCTTTTTCCAAAGTACAGCAAGTCAGCTGAAGAGTATAGACAGTAATTGTAAGCTCTATTTTGCAAATGTATTTCCGGTAAGTGCCGCTACACTTGATGCCCATGATGGCAGACATAAAGTGAACTTAGTAAATATTAAGAACATGAATACAATTATTGACGGTATCTGTAAAAATGGTTCTTATACCAAAATAAATCTGTATGATTATTTAAAACAGTACGGCCTGTTTTGGGCAAAAAAACCAAGTTCTATAAATTCTGATAAATTGATGTATGACGGAATCCATCAGTCGCCAACCTCATCATTAAGAATTTATGAGTATTGTCTGGAGCAGACGGGAAGTAAAAGTTCAGATACCCTTGAAGTGACATTATCAGCAAATTAATTTGCATTTCCCCAAATTTAAGAACGCCTCTATACCGGAAAAGGTATAGGGGCGTTCTCTTTGGTAGAATATACCGCTTTACTTCCAAGTAGCCGTTAAAGTAATGTTTCCATTTACGATAAGACTTGAAAAAGTATTGTTTTTATAAGTCCATTTATTAAACGTAAAGCCATCTCGTGTTGGAACGGGAAGTTCTTCCTGATAAATAGTCCCGTTATATGGCACTATAAAATAGTCAATTCCATTCATATCACAAATACCGCCAGCAAGATCAAGTGTAACAGTATACGTTTGTTCAGGATTAAAATTAGAAAATAGCTGTATCCAATATATACGTCCATCGCTGGACTTATATAAACCTACACCAGTATAAATGTTACTCGGATCCATTATCTGATCGCGATTTCCAGAAGTATATAACCAACTTTTAACTGTTAATTCAACAGCTTTGAGTGTAGTACCGTCCACGCTTTCACACCAATTTTCAACTAATCCAGGGAATTGTTCTCCATCTCCAGGCTCAGAACGTCGTTTTGCGCGGAGTAATGCCAAGTCAGACAATTTCTGGCTGTATTGCAGCGGAGCAATACCTTTTTCTAACCTGGCTTTATTTGTCAGCCTTACGACCTCCCTGGCCATTTCATCTAAGCTGATTTCTGTGTCTTCCGGATCCGGAGTAGGTGTTACTTCCGGTTCTTTTTCCGGAATGGTTACAGATACGCCGTTTGCATCATATCCCCCGGCAACATTCGTTGCGCTGTTATACATCCTCACGGTATAGATGTTCTTTTCTCCGTCTGCAGGGGCCTTATCTGTATAAGATAATACAGAAGAGTTTACGGTATCGATCAGTTTCCAGGAGGGAGCGGAAGTGGTCTTACGGTATACCCTGTAGGAGTTTCCTCCATCAGCCTTCTCCCATGAAACTGTTACCGTGCCGTCAGTATTCAGCGCCGCGGTTTTCAGGGTTACAGTCGATGGTACGGTGTAGGCCGACAGTCCAACCGCATCATAGCCGCCCAGTTTTTTCGTATTATTGTTATACGCCCTGACTGTATAAGTATATTTCTGGCCGCAGCGGATCGGGTACTGTGTGGTAGAAGTATGGGTATAGCTTGTCACATTGGACCCCACGGTATCGATCAGTTTCCATGCAGTCCCGGGAACTTTATAGTAAACCCTGTAATGCGTGGCGTTTGCAGCCTTTTCCCAGCTGAGAGCGATCTTATTGTAAGCCGTAGACCTGATGGCAGTCAGCTTGGGAGTCCCGACAGCTGTTCCTGTTTTGGGGATCGTAACGGAAAGGCCTGCCGTGCTGTACCCGCCGGCAACTTTCATGGCGCTGTTGTACATACGCACTGTGTAGATGTTCTTCTGCCCCTTCACCGGGTTCTGGTCTGTATAGGAGAGGGCGGTAGAGCGCACATTGGCGATCAGGTTCCACCCGATATTTGCTGTCCGGCGGTAGATCCTGTAGTAATTACCGCCATACGCCCGGTTCCAGGAAACCTGAACCGTTGTCTTTGCGGAATCCGTCCGGATACTTTTCAGTTTTACCGTGGTTGGCACAGTCCTGGTTGTTAAGCCCTTCGCGTCATAGCTTCCCCATTTCCTGGTTGTGCTGTTGTATGCGCGGACAGTGTATGTATATCTCTGGCCGCATTTGATAGGATACTTTGCGGAAGAGATATGAGTATAGGATGTGGTATCCGCATTTGTTGTTTTCAGTACGGTCCATCTTTTCGCGCCGTACTGTTTGTAGAAGATACGGTAGTGTGTAGCGCCGGATGTTTTTTCCCAGTTGATCTGGATCCTGTTATTGGTGACTGCCTTGATGCTCTTCAACTTGATCTTACCTGGCGCAGTCGTTGCCGCTTCTGCAGTAACAACGGTATTCAATTTTTCCGGTACAGGAGATGCCGGCTGGACGACAGCCATGGTAAGAGCGAAAGCACCAATCAACCATTTGGTGATTCCCTTTTTCATTGAGATTACCCTCCTTTTTGTATAATTTTCTTTCTATTTCTAAAATTAATTATACAGTTTCTTCCTATTGGTTACAATAATAATTTTTGAGGCGGCTGCCCTTGTAAGCAGGTTTTATATCCACAAAATCTTTCATTTTGTTTATGAAAATATAAACTTTCTGATATTCAAAAACAAACAGATGTTCGATATCATATAACTGTAAGGACTCCGGAGAACCTTATAGATGAATATAAACTTATTATATAAGGAGAACAAAGAGATGAAATGGAAACAGTCAGAAAATGTAAAACGTACGGAACTTTTAGATAGACGTACGGCGAACCGGAAAGTTTATGAAAATAAAGACCATTCCAAAACAGTCGAGATCTATCTGGAACCTGTCCACTATCAGGAAACGGATGGCTCCTGGAAAGAAATGGATGATAGTTTAGAAGAAGCAGAAAATCCTGCCCGGTCCAACAGGAATAACGGCGGAATGTATGCGGCAGCAATTCCGGTCAGCGATAGAACCGCTTTTGCAGGGAAGGATAAGGCTGCCGGATTCTATAACCATAAGGGAAATACGGAGATTTTCATAAGCCATACGGCAGACGACAGGGAAACAGTTTCCCTGAAAAAGGGCAGTTCAGGACTGGCCTGGGGGTTAGAAGCTGCAAAGCCGGTGACGGCTGTAAGACAGGAAAGGAATGAAATTCTCTTTCCGGAGATTCTGGACGGCACGGATCTCAGGGTCAGGGTCCGTGGGGAAAGTGTGAAAGAAGACCTGATCCTGAAGAGACCGGACGTGCTGGCGGCAGATTATACCATGCTGTATTGCAACGAGGGACTTCACCCGGTACTGGAACATAACCGGGTGAGCTTCCTTGACATGAATAATTCGGAAGCTTTCTGTGTACATGCTCCCTGCATGAAAGATGCGGATGGGAAGAGATCCGAGGCAATCCGCCTGTCCATGGAGAATACAGGGGAGTTTGTGAGAATCACGTTTACTCCGGATATGGACTGGCTCCGGGAGGAAGGACGCAGGTTTCCAGTGGTACTTGACCCGGTAACGACTACTTCGAAAAAAGCTGCAGAGATCTATGACGCCCATGTATCCTCTCTCAATGAAGAAGATAACTTCCAGCAAAGTATCCTCTTAAAGACCATGGGCGGCGATGAGGTGCAGAGGAGTTTTGTCCGTTTTGAACTCCCGGAGATCGAGACGGGAGATATGGTGATCAACGCCAGGCTGGTGCTGGTCTCCCTTGCGGAGGACGGGAAGGAGCGTACGGTTGAAGTGCATAAAGTCCTCCAGGCATGGAATTCGGATTCTATTAACTGGTATAATAAACCACTCTATTCTGAGACAGTGGAAGACCTGTGCAGGTATACCGGGAAGCAGCAGAGATATGTGACTCTGGATATTACCCGTATGGTGAAAGACTGGTACCAGAACGGGGGCAATTACGGACTGATGTTCAAAGACCAGATGGAACTGTCCGGCTATACGGAATTCCTTTCCTCCGACTGTGACAGCGGATATGAGGATATGCGCCCCAGAATCGATATTTCCTATGTGAATTATTCCGGACTGGAAGATTACTGGACCTACCACAGCCAGGACGTGGGCCGCGCGGGTACGGTACATGTAAACGACTACAACGGCAACCTGATCCTTGTGCATGATACCCTGAGTACAGGAGGAAGCCGTGTGCCAATGTCCCTGAACCATGTGTACAATTCCAACAACCGCAAGACCAACCTGGGATACGGGAATGGCTTCCGCCTCAGCTATCACCAGACACTGGAGAAAGTAAATATTACGGGAACAGAATATTACCGCCACACAGACGGGGACGGCACGGTACATTATTTTTATTATGACTCTGAAAAGAAGGAGTGGAGGGATGAATCCGGGCTGGAGCTGACACTGACCATCCATGCGGATGCTTCCGAGCAGCTTGTGATCCATGACAAGGAAGAGAACCAATTAAAATTCCGCAACGGATATCTGGTAAAGGTCTGCGATAAGAACGGGAATACCCTGACGGTCTCCTGGGCCGGCGGCCGGATCATGGCCATCACGGACGGAGCGGGGAGAAAAACCACCCTTTCCTACACCGCAGACAGTGCGGGGAATCCGGCTTACCTCCATGAAGTCACAGGGCCCTCGGGGAAAAAGAAGCTTTTCGGCTATACCAACGGGAACCTGGTGAAGATCATCGACATTGACGGGGAAACCATGGATTATACCTATGATGGCAACAATATGATCACCTCCGTTACCGATATCGATGGTTATTCTGTGAGATACAGCTACTATGGCACACAGCCTTACCGTGTCAAAAAGATCACGGAATACGGAGGTTCCACAGAAGGGAACAGCCTGACGCTGACATATGGATACAACAGTACAAAATTTACGGACAATAAAAACCGCAGTGAGATCTACCGTTTCAATAACAGCGGGAACCTGCTCCATATCCACGACGGGTTCGGCCACGCTGCCAGCGCGAAATACAACAGGGACGGAAACCATGTGAACCGGCTGGAAAATACCACGAAGCTGCAGGCCAATGTGGTGCAGCTCCTGAAAGACCCCATCATCCAGGCGAAGACACTGGGATGGAAGAACAGCGTAGGTACCGGCGGGGCTGGGGCATCCACTATCAATTCAGACACGGCGAACTGCAAGGTGGGAAACCGTTCCTTGAAGATCCAGAGCAATTCCCTGGGCGGTTATGTCTGCTGGGCCCAGGATGTTACCCTGAAAAAGGGGAGCACTTATACGGCTTCAATCTACGCAAAAGCAGCTATTACCCAGGCTGATTCCGGGGGAGGCGCATACCTGCGGGTACGCTATCAGGATAAGGCAGGTACCTGGCACAATGCAGACAGTGAGAAGATCACGGGAACCAGTGCGGACTTTATCCGTCTGAAGACTACTTTCACACTTCCGGCAGATACGGTAAATACCAAAGCGCGCTTTTATCTGATGATTGCAGGCGCCATCGGGACGGTATACGGGGATATGGCGCAGCTTGAGACCGGTGTTACGGCAAGCCGCTGTAACCTGGTGGACAACGGGGATTTCCATCTGGGCAGCGCCGCCGGGTATACCTCATCCGGGAAAGCCGAGGACGGGATCACCACGGTGGGGGCATCCAATTTCCTCCCGGTACAGTCCCATCTTCTGGCGACAGCAGCCAGTGCCTACCTGTATGAGACCCCATCCTTATCCGCAAAAAAGCTGGCTTCTGTACCCAAAGGGACACATCTCAGCGCAAAACTGTATACCACAGGGGAGAACCGCGGCTGGTACCGCGCGCAGAATGCGTCCGGGACAGAAGGATATTTTCCGTCTACCCAGTGCGTCCCATACCTTGGCGGCACTAATGGGGAGATCTGCGCAGCGGTGGGAGTTTCCGGCGCGGTGCTTCGTTCGGCAGCTTCCGATACAGCTGCAGTTGTGGAGAGCGCCATCCCCGTTGGTACATGCCTGTCCCTGGTGAGCACAAAAGAAGATTCCAGTAAACAGAAATGGTTCTATCTTGGCATGCAGATCGACAGGAAGCGTTATTACGGCTATATGCGGATAGAATCCGTTATCCGTCTCTGCATCAATTACCCATACGGAGTGATGACGAGGGATGACAAGCTGTTCCGCACACCGTCTCTTTCCGGGGAAGCGGCTGCGACCCTGAAATCCGGACAGACCGTGCGGCTGCGCGGCGTGCTGCAGCAGCAGGATGGACAGCAGTGGTATGCGGTACAGTGGGGCGGGCGGTTCCTGTTCCTGTCACCCCGTTATTTCAAGGCTTCCCTGGCCCCGGTCTGCGGAAGGGTGAACACCACCATCGTACCGGAGGGTGTCAGCGGGCTGGAAAGTCATGTGTACCGATTTACCGGCGACCAGCTGGCAAACAAGCGGCTGACGAAGATCCTGGACCTCACCGGCAGGAAGGGTGACACCTATATGGTCAACGCATGGGGAAGGGGGACCCCGCTCCCGGAGACAGATAATGACAGATACCGCCGCTTTGGCGTGGAAGTGACTTTTGTGGATGATGCCGGAAATACAGATACCCATTATACCAATTTCAGCCCTGACATCCTGGACTGGCAGTTCCTGAGTGATGTGTATGTGGCGAAACAGGATTATACCAGCGTACGCGTATCCTACAGCTACTGCAGGAACGCGAATACAGCCTTTTTTGATGGCCTTTCCCTTTACCGGGAGGAATTCGGGCAGTCCTATACCTATGACGAGGACAACAACCTGATCTCGGCGGTGGACGCCCAGAAGAACGCCACTAAATTTGAATACAACGCAAACAGCGACCTGACGGGGATCACAGACCCCAAAGGGAGCAAGTTCAAATATGAATATGACGCGAAGCACAATGTCACGAAAGGGACCTCTGCTATGGGAGTCGTCAGCCGTCTCCTCTATGACGCAAACGGGAATATCACAAAAGGAGGCACTGTGGATCCGTCCGCCCCGGATAATGGCATCTGGGTGGACCGCGTGTTTACCAGCGATAAGAACCATGTATCCTCTGTAACGGACGCTGAAGGGAATACAACCCGGTATACATGGGATACTGCGGCGGACCTTTTGGATGCCCTTACTGACGGGAGGGGGAACAGCCTGGTCTACGGTTATGACAGCTCAGAACGTCTCACTTCTGTTTCCCAGGATGTCACTGTGGGTGGCGCAGTGAAGGCGGTGAAAAATACTTATACCTATACAGAGGACAAGCTTACAGCTATCGACCATAACGGGTTCCGGTATGGCTTTGGCTATGACGCGTTTGGCAACACCACCTCTGCGTCTATCGCAGGAACCCGGGTAGTTTCCTATACATACGAGGCAAAAAATGGAAATATCAGTAAGGCGGTTTATGGGAACGGACATGAGATCCGGTACGTTTATGACAGCCAGGACCGCCTGAGCGCCAGCTACTTTAGAGCGTCTGCGTCTTCCGTGGAACAGAAACTGAACAGCTATGTGTATGGGAAGGAAGGGGAACTCTATCAGGTAACGGATCATGTCTCAGGCAAAACCTATGACCTGGATTATGACTTCCTGGGCCGTCTGATGCGCGTCAGGGATGAGAAGGGTTCCTATTATGAGTATACTTATGACGCCAATAACCATATGACACGGATGATCCACGGGGCAGGCGCCTCCCATGTCACTGCATGGTACACTTACGATAAGGACGGCAGAGAACAGACCACGAAGATAAAGAGTGACCGCATCAAGACAACATCGTATGATAAGTACGGAAGGTCTCTGGGATTCTCAATCAGTACCCAGAATCCATTTCATGTGTACCTGGGGTATCCGGAAGCTTCAGGGAACCGGGAACACGCCCTCCCCAATGCGCTGAGCGCCGGGAAAACGACCCTCTGGTACCAGTACGACCAGAACGGGAACATTATCCGGATCGGATACAATGACTATTCCAGCGGGACGATGGCAAGCTGGGCGGATGATTTCGTGTATGATGAAAGGAACCAGCTGATCCGCGAGGACAGTCAGACCCAGGATAAAACCTTTGTCTATGAATATGACGAAGGGGGAAACCTGACGGCGGTGAAAGAATACGCTTACACCAAGGCCGCAGCCCCGTCTGCGCCGGTAAGGACGGAAACCGGTACCTACAGCAGCACCTGGAAGGACCAGCTCCTGGGATGGAACGGCGTTCCCATGACTTATGACGCAGTGGGCAACATGCTGACCCGGGGCGATATCTCCTATACCTGGACCAGGGGCAGGAAACTTTCCGGGGTAAACAATGGGAAGGAGATCCGTTATTTCTATGACCATACAGGTTCCAGGGTAAAAAAAGTGGTGGACGGCGTAACGACAGAGTACCGCATGGCCGGGGACCTTTTGGTATCGGAGACGGCTGACGGGCAGACGGTCTGGTATATGTACGATTCCGGGGCGAACCTGGTATCCATGGTATCCGGCGGGAAGAATTATTTCTATATCCGGAACATCCAGAATGACGTGATCGCCCTTATTGACGAGGATGGGAATGAGGTAGTACACTATACTTACGACAGCTGGGGAAAGATCCTGAGCATTACCGGAAGCCTAAAGGACACCGTCGGCCAGCAGAACCCCTTCCGTTACAGAGGCTACTTCTACGACACTGAGACAGGGATGTATTACCTGAAGAGCCGGTATTATGATCCGGAGCTGAGGAGGTTTATCAGTGCGGATGTGATCGCCGTAACGAATACTTCCCTGGAAACCCTCCATAACCAGAACTTATATGCTTATTGCGATGGAAATCCTTTGACTAGAAAGGATGATGACGGAGGAATTTGGGGAGTAGTAGCAGCAGCATTCGCAATAGGCGCGGCCACTTCAATTGCTACACAGATGGTTTTTGATCATAAAAAGATAACGGAAATAAATCCAGTTGATGTGTTAGCATCTGGAGCAGGGGCAGCATTGGGAGTTCTGGGGAAAAATCCACTTATACAACTAGGCGTAACTGTTGCAGGAAGCGTTGCGAGCAGTCTGTATGAAGGAGAAAGTCTCGGAAAAGCTGTTGTCAATGGAGCTGTAGACGGCGCATTGGATTTTGCGACAGGATGGGGATTTGGTAAAATGGGACTGGATCCGAAATACCACGACAGTTATAAAAAATATTCGAAAGCTATGAAGCGGGTAAGAGATGCAGATCTTCCCAAATTTGATAAAATTCGTTGCTACCAGAGCGAACATGAAATATATCGTAACAATATGGACAGAATTTCCGAGATGAAACTTGAAATGACGGCAGTATCTGGAGTTACTACATCAGGTATCCCGGCAGGAGCGAATTATATTGCAAATAAAATCAGTCCTCCGAAAAAGAAAAAAAGACGTATTGGATGGAGTGTCACATATAATGGAAGGACAGGACAAACGATTGTACATGCTATTTGGGCATAACTACTAAAATTAGACATCAATATAAAGCAATGATATTGGCAGAAAGCTTGATATACGCCAATATCATTGCTGCCAAAAGGAGAAAATGAATGGATATCCGGTTGATTATATTATATGTTATAGGAGATTTTATTTTTACAAAAATCTTATTTGGATATAATCATGCATTAAGTATTGCCATGTTTTATGCAATTATTATAACGCCATTAGATATGGTAGATACAAGGTTTAATTATAATTTTGGTGGTGAGAGGGTTGAACAGAATCCATTATACGAAAGAGGCTGTTTTCGGGATAATCCACGTTTTTTGCCATGGTTGAAAGGATTAAAAGGCGGATGCTATCTCCAGATGGGATTATATGTATTAATAGGTATTGCCATTATATACAGGATTATCCGCGTCATATTATTTGATGGTGATTTTCAATATGAATTTTCTATGGCTGAATGGCTGCTTATGTGTTGCTTTATTGGCCTGATCTGTCTGCGCTTTGTGATTGACGGATATTACCGGATTAAATATGCCCGTTCATGCCAGTATATAAAAAATAAAAATGGTATCTGGGAACCGTTCAGTTGTATTCTCCGTCCGGTAAAACATACAGGGTGGAAACAGTATTACGTGGAAGACCAAAAAGAATTTTGCTGCCACTATTATGTAAGATATATAAAAATACGGGAAAAGCTAGACAGGAACTGTCAAAGAGAGGGATATATATTCCTTGAGTCGTACAGGCTGCAAGATGATGGCGAATGCAGGATATATCATAAAAAGCGGAATGAAACATTGAAAATTTTTCTGCTGATCCATATAAAAGAATACTCAAAAGAAAAAATGAAGGAATTAAATGCGGTTTTTGAGGACTACTGGCTGAAATTTATAGGGAAAAAGAAAAAAGTAAAAGATGCGTCCATTATTTTTTTGATGTGTATAGATGAGCATAACAGGCTGCTCGAAAAAAGATTATTCAACTGTCAGGCGATAGACCAGAGCAGAAGACGCCACCGTCTGCCGGGGATTCTTGTTTTTTCAGAAAACGCCATGCTGACAATTCCAGAGAGATTTGGCACCGTTTTTGGCGTAAAAGAATATAAAAAGATGAGGGCAGAACTTTTAAAGCTCTTAGACATATCTGAGAGATATAATCATGTTGATAGATTCCGCTGTATTTACTATGGCAATCAGGATGAGTACGATAAAGAAAAAACTGAAAAATTACTGAACAGTAAATAATGGCTCAAAGAACAGGGAGGCGGTCTTAAAACCGGCCGCTTCCTTTTTTGTACCCTTTTTTAGGGAAAATCAGACGAAAGAGGAGGAAAAGTGAGATGAAATACAAAATTTTTACAGCCCTGGCTCTTGCCGGAAGCGCCCTGGCGGAACTGCTTGGGGGATGGGATCAGGCGCTGCAGACACTGGTGATCTTTATGGCGGCGGACTGGATCACGGGAGGGATACTTCTTCCGGCGGTATTCCGAAAAAGCCCGAAATCCCCTAACGGGGCACTGGAGAGCAGGGCGGGATGGAAAGGTCTGTGCCGGAAAGCCATGACGCTTCTGTATGTGCTGATCGCAGCCCGCCTGGACCTGCTGCTTGGCGTAGATTATGTAAGGGACGCCGTCTGCATCGGGTTTATTGCAAATGAGGCGCTGTCGATCGTGGAAAACGCAGGGCTGATGGGAATGCCCCTTCCGGAAGCAGTACGGAAAGGGATCGATGTTTTAAAGTCAACATCGGAAAGCGGGGTGAGCGGTTATGGCAAGCCTTAAGGAACTTCTTGCCCTCGCGAAGAGCCAGGCCGGGTATCAGGAAAAAGCCAGCAATGCCTGTCTGGATGATTTCCATGAAAACGCCGGATACCGGAATTACACGAAATATTCCAGAGACGTAGATAATTGGGGGCTGGAAGGCTGCCAGGGACAGCCCTGGTGCGCTACTTACCAGTTCTGGCTGGAGGCAAAGACTTTCGGAGTGGACGCTGCGTTGGGACATTTCCATATGGATAAAGAGCATTACCAGGCATATAACTGCGCCTGCATTTACCGCGCGTTTCAAAGCGCAGGGGGTGTCTCCGGTTTCCCGCAGGCCGGGGCCCTGGTAATCTTTCAGGATTACCGGCATGTCGGAAGGGTAACAGAGATAAAGGATGGAAGGGTATATACCAATGAAGGAAATACCTCCGCCTTGTATGGCGACAGCAACGGAGGGACTGTCAGAGAAAAGAACTCAGTTTCCATAAGAAAAAGGTTCATGCTGAACGAATTGGGGTATAAGTTATATATTCCTATTTTGACAAAATCTTTCATTTAAACAGGAGAAAATGAAATTGTCCTGCTGGAAGGGATATGTTATACTTCCTGTATGAGCGGATCACAGGCAGTATGCCGGACTGGTTTTCGATATGACAGCATCAGACGGAACGCAGCGGAAAGGACAGGAGATTTCAGGTGAAGGGTTTACAGGAAGACATTAAGACAGGAAATTTCAAAAAGGCATATCTCCTTTACGGGGAGGAGGCGTATCTTCGGCAGCAGTATAAGGAAAAGCTGATAAAGGCGCTGAATCCTGACGATGACACCATGAATTTTACCAGATTTGAGGGCAAGGGGATCGAGGTAAAAGAGATGATCGATCTCTGTGAGACAATGCCGTTTTTTGCCTCTTCCAGAACCATTCTTGTGGAAAACTCCGGTTTCTTCAAGAATAAATGTGACGAACTGGCGGATTACATGAAGGATCTGCCGGACTATCTGCATCTGATCTTCGTGGAAGAGGAAGTGGACAGGCGGAGCCGTATGTACAAGGCGGTAAAGGCCTGCGGGAGAATCTCCGAGTTTGCCAGACAGGATGAAAAAACGCTGATGAACTGGGCGGCGGGAGTTCTTGCAAGGGAAGGCAGAAAGATCACTGCCCGGGATATGGAGCTGTTCCTCACGAAGACCGGAACGGATATGGGGAATATCCGTATGGAGCTGGAGAAGCTGATCACCTATACCATGGGACGCGAAGTGGTAACGGCCGGGGATATCGAGGCAGTGTGCACCACCCGGACAGCCAACAAGATTTTTGATATGGTCCGCGCCGTGACGGAGAAGAACCAGAAGCGCGCCCTGGATCTGTACTATGACCTTCTGACCCTGAAAGAACCGCCTATGAGGATCCTTTTCCTGCTGTCGAAACAGTACCGCCAGCTTTTTCTGGCGAAGCAGATGACGGAGGAAGGAGCTTCCAGGAATGAGATCGCCTCCCGGCTGGGCGTACCCGCCTTTGCCGCGGGCAACATCATATCCTGCGCCCGCGCATATACCACGGAGGAACTGGAACAGGCGGAAAAAGATTTTATCGAGGCGGAAGAAGCCGTAAAGACAGGACGCCTTCAGGACGTGCTGAGTGTGGAGTTGTTAATTGTGAAATACAGTTCGGCGAGAAAACAGACGGTCTGACTGTTCACGGCTTATCCGGAACGGTTTGCGCATAAGACAGAATATACAGAGGTATTTTCAGTGTATAATGATCAAGTCCCGGGAGACGGGGCTTGATTTATTATGGAGGTACAAAATGGGAAAAGTATACTGGATCTGGTATCCGGCTGATTTTGAACTTTATCATGCCATGAAACAGAATTTCAGCCGCGTGGAAAGAGGCATGGGATGGCCCGCATTCTGGAAAAGCGAAGGCTTCCGCAACAGGGTTGCGTTCCGGCGGACTTACAGACTGGAAAAAGAAACTTCATTTGCCGTATATGCCAGTCCCGGGACAGTGGGATTTGTATATCCGCGTGCCTGTTCACGGAGCCTCAGCCGGAACCGGACGACACTTATCTGTTTGATTTCGCGCTGCTGTTCAGTTCTGTCCTTTTGGATTTTTATGAAGAGACAAAAGATGAAAAAACGCTGCAGGATCTTTATCTCGCGGCAGTCCGCCAGATTGAGATCGGACTTTCCTATCTGACTGATGATAATATAATTCCGGATCACAGCAGTGAGTTCTGGTGTTTTGCCGACTGGGGAGAGGGCCTGAATACGCAGGCGGCGTCTCTGGCGATACTCATCTATTCTCTCAGATACGGCATCCGTCTGGCGCGTCATATGGGCGACAGTGAATGCGGGAAGCGGTTTGCCGCCTGGGAAGAAAAACTGAAAAAAAGTGCGGTGGAGCACTATTGGGACGAAGAACAAAAGCTTTTTGTCAGTGGCAAAGACAGACAGGTATCCTGGGCGACTCAGATCTGGATGATCCTTGCGAGAGTATTCCCCAGGGAAAAGAACAGGGAGCTCATCCTTCATACAATTGATGTAAATCCGCGTATCCAGATGGTTACCCCCTACATGTATCATCATTATATCGATGCGCTGATCCGTTCCGGAGAGAAGGAGAGAGCGTTGGATGAAATTAAGAAATACTGGGGAGAAATGGTACACGACGGAGCGGATACATTCTGGGAGGTTTATAATCCCTATAATAAATATGAATCACCTTACGGTTCAGTAATGGTCAATAGTTTCTGCCATGCATGGAGTTGTACGCCAACCTATTTTCTGCGGAAATTTTATAAAAAGGACAGGGTGGAAGAGTAACAGCTGCGCGGTTTACGTATGGAACAGTACAGTTTGCGCCGGAGATGCCGGAAATATTGTGGAATATGCTATAATTTTCTTCAATAAAAAGCGGGTTTCAGTCAATATTTGCATACCGGGAAGGAAATGTGCTGTTCCAGCCCGGATGCACCGCGCAAGGAGGAAATGGGATGGAGAAAAAACAGGCATTTAACCCATATCTGCCCAGTTATGAATATGTGCCGGACGGCGAGCCCCATGTGGTGGACGGGAGAGTATATATTTACGGCTCCCATGATCTGTTTAACAGTCTGAACTTCTGCCTTGGGGATTATGTATGCTGGTCCGCGCCGGTCGATGATCTTGGCAGCTGGCGCTATGAAGGGTGTATTTACAGGAGAGAACAGGATCCGGCTGCGCCCAGGATCCGGCTTACCAATGGTCTGGCTGCGCCGGACATGATACAGGGGGACGACGGACGGTATTATCTCTATTACTTTATGGGCGGAACAAAAATGATCTCCGTGGCGGTTTGCGACAAACCTGCGGGGAAATATGAGTTTTACGGATATGTGAAATACGCGGATCAGATTCCCATAGGAAAGAAGGATGAGCCGTTCCAGTTTGATCCCGGTATTTTCCGGGATGACGACGGCAGACTTTATCTTTATACAGGCTTCGCTCTTCAGGGCAATCCGATCCTGCTGGATGGCTCTAAGCCCACAGAACACGGTCCGATGTGTTTTGAACTGGATCCTTCGGATATGCTGACAGTGAAAAAAGGACCGGTTTACATTGGAGTTGCCGGAGAAAAAGAATCCATCGGAACTCCATATGAGGGTCATGCTTTTCTGGAGGCAAGTTCCATGCGCAAGTTCGGGGATACCTATTACTTTATTTACAGTTCCCTGAACAGTCACGAACTCTGTTACGCTACCAGCAAAAGTCCCACAGGCGGATTTTCATACGGCGGTATTCTGGTAAGCATCGGAGATATCGGTCTGCCGGGCGTTACAGATGTAAAACACGCAAAGAACTATACGGGAAATACTCACGGCAGCCTGATTGAGATCGGCGGGAAATATTATGTCTTTTATCACAGGCATACCAACAGGAAACAGTCTTCCAGACAGGCCTGTGCGGAACAGATCCGTTTTGAAAACGGAAAGTTTTATCAGGCAGAGCTGACATCCTGCGGCCTTAACGGCGGACCGCTGAAAGGTCGCGGCAAATACCCTGCGTATATCGCCTGCAATCTGTATGGCAGCGGCTTATTATGTGGAGCATACATTTGCCAGGGAAGATGTGGAACTCCCTGTTACGCAGAAGGAGTTTTTTTCCGCGGTGATTATCGTAGCGATAGTTTTTATTGTGAGCAATGTAAGTTATCTCTATAGCCATACCCCATTTTCCAGTTCTTTTCCCTATGAGGTTTTTATTATCCGTACACTTGCGGACCTGGGCGGAGTAGCGATTCTGTACGCATATCATATCCAGCTGGTACGTCTGCAAAACAGATTCGAAGCGCGGAATCTGGAGAATATTCTGGAAATGCAGTATGCCAATTATCAGATATCCGAGCAGAGCATGGAACTTGTCAACCAGAAATATCATGATCTTTATGTGGCGTAATCAGACCGCATGATGTGCTGCTTTTTTACAAATATTTAACCGGGATATTTCCATAATTCTGACGAAACTATTGTACAATAAAAATAGTCTCAAAAGGTCAGAAAGGAAATGTTATGATTAAAATCTATGTAATTGACACAAACGTTCTTCTGGACGCGCCTTACGCGCTGGAAAGTTTTGAAGATAATGCGGTTATTCTTCCCATGGTGGTGCTGGAAGAGCTGGATCATTTCAAAAAAGCGGAGGGCGAGATTGGTGTAAACGCCCGGAAGGTCATCAGGTATCTGGACCAGCAGCGGCAGAAGGGAGATCTGACAGAGGGTGTTGTCCTGGAGAGCGGCGGAACTCTCAGGGTGGAGAAGAATTTTGTGGATGTGCAGCTTCCGGAAGATCTGCCGGTGGAGAGAATGGACAACCGGATCCTGAAAGTATGTATCGGGCTTACAGAAACCAGGGAAGAACAGGTAATCCTGGTGACGAAGGACATCCTGCTTCGGATCAAGGCGCAGATTCTTGGCATAGAAGCGGAAAATTTTACCACCGATCAGGTGTCGGAGCATGAAAATCAGTATACCGGCAGATGCGAAGTCTATGTGCCGGAAGAGGTTTTTAAGAATTTTAAGAAAAAGGGAGTCCCTGCGGATCAGGTGTATATTCTCAAAGAAGACGGAGAGAATCAGGTTCCGGAACTGGAAGAGAATCAGTTTGTGATCCTGCGGGCGGATCAGTCCACGAAGAAAACCCAGCTGGGCCGGGTGGAAGATGGAATTATAAAGAAGCTGGATTACAGAAAACAGTCCCCTTACGGCATCAGCCCCAGAAACGCAGGGCAGTATTTTCTTCAGGAAGCCCTGATGCAGCCGGCGGATAAAGCTCCTCTGGTGATCGTAAAAGGTATGGCGGGCACCAGCAAAACTTTTTATTCTCTGGCAGTGGGACTGGAAAAACTCCTGAATCATCCCACAGGAGAATACCGGAGGATTCTGGTATGCCGTCCCAACGCCCAGTTCGATGATGATATCGGTTTTCTTCCGGGGGATGAACAGGAAAAAATCTCTCCTCTAATGCGGCCCGTTATAGACAATCTGGAGCAGCTGATCGATTCCAGCGAAGAGGAACGCTATCAGGATGAGGAAGTGCTGCAGGGGAAACTGGACGAGATTTTTGAGCGTGGGATCATCCAGGCGGAGGCCCTGAACTTTATCAGAGGGCGTTCTATTGTGAAGACTTATCTTATTATCGATGAGGCACAGAATACGACGCCGGCGCAGATCAAGGGCATTATTACCAGAGCGGGAAAGGATACGAAGATCATCCTGCTGGGGGATCCGGGACAGATCGACAGGCCTTTTCTGGACGAGCGGACCAACGGACTCAGTTATGCTTCGGAACATATGAAGGGAAGCCCGCTGTGCTGGCAGATCACAATGGCGGCGGAGGAATGCGAGCGTTCCGCTCTTGCCATGGAAGCGGTGAGGAGACTTTGATGCAGACAGATTATAAACAGATCAGAGAAAACAATGAGATTAATCTTCTTATAGAACAGGGCAACCATATTCTCAATGAACTGGGATACACAGAACATTCTCGGAAACATGCGGCAAAGGTGGCGGATACTGCGGGAAAGATCCTGAAAGAACTGGGATACGGGAAACACAAAATAGAACTGGCCAGAATCGCAGGATATATGCATGATATCGGAAATACGATCAACCGCTGTGATCATGCTCACAGCGGAGTGATTCTTGCCTATCAGATTCTGAAGGAACTAGATATGCCTCTGAAAGATATCCTTGCCATAACCACGGCGATCGGTCATCATGATGAATCTACAGGAACAGCAGTAGACAGTGTGTCTGCCGCCCTGATACTGGCGGACAAGACAGACGTCAGGAGAAACAGAGTGCAGAACAGGGTGCCGGCCACATTTGACATTCATGACAGAGTGAATTATGCGGCACTGTCCTCCAGACTGAATATAAACAAAGAAAAAGGGATTATTCAGATGGAACTGGAGCTGGACGATACTATCTGTACTGTGATGGATTATTTCGAAATATTTCTTAACAGGATGATCATGTGCCGAAGAGCTGCGGAATGCCTGAAATGCAAGTTTAAACTGACGGCCAACGGAAGTAAATTATGCTGACACTGAAAATATATTTTATTCTGTGCGAGTATGTGAAAAATACACACCTCTTTGCAAAGCGGACATCAGATGATATACTGTAAATGAAATTTTTGGACGCTGCAGTCTGAGAGGAGGCAGTTATGAATACAGCAGAGCGAAGAGAGGAGATTCTCCGCATCCTCGGGGAGGCGGAGACACCTGTGGCGGCCCGGGAGCTTGCGGCCCGGTTCGGCGTCAGCCGTCAGGTGATCGTACAGGATATGGCCGTGATCCGCGCGTCTACGCCGGGGATCCTTTCCACCACAAAAGGATACGCCATCCAGCAGGAAAACACCTGTACCAGAGAGTTTAAAGTGCGGCACCGACAGGATCAGGCGGCCGAGGAACTGAATCTGATCGTGGACTGCGGCGGCCGGGTAAAAAATATCAGCATCAGCCACCGGGTTTACGGAAGGATATCCGCGGAGATGGACATCCGTTCCCGGCAGGATGTGCGGGAATTCACGGAGGCCCTTGCCAGCAGTCATTCCACGGTGCTGAGCACGGCCACCTCGGGATATCATTATCATCTGGTGGAAGCGGCGAACACACAGCGGCTGGATCTGATCGGAAAAGAACTGGAGAAAGCTGGCTTTCTGGCTCCGCTCCAACCGTGGGAAAAGCAGGGTAGAAAAGAAAAAGACTAAATAAAAAAAGACAGTCATTGAGGGTTAAATGACTGTCTTTTTAATTATAAGCTTATAATTAAAATTTTCTCTATCAGCCGAGATTGTTTACGGCTTTTGTTAAGCGGGAAACTTTTCTTGCACAGTTGTTCTTGTGATAAACGCCCTTGGATGTAGCCTTGCTGATTGTAGCGATGGCAGCAGTAAGAGCAGCCTGTGCAGCAGCTTTATCGTTATTCTGAACTGCAGCTTCTACCTTCTTGATGGAAGTCTTAACAGCAGAACGGATAGATTTGTTTCTCGCAGCCTTGGTTCTGTTTGCTAAAATTCTTTTCTTAGCAGATTTGATGTTAGCCAATGTAGGACACCTCCATTCCCGAATATGATAAATAGTACGTTACAGGAACAGACACGGGCGCCCCTGTAAACATGCTCATATATTTTAGTATACATATCTGTGAATGTCAATACATAATTCCCATAAAAATTACAGAAAATACGATAAAAAGAGAATCGGAGGGTAAAACCATGGCGGGAAACGGAAGAATCAGAACAGACCTTGCGCTGGAGGCTACAGAGCGGTTCGCGCAGGAGCATGTGGAAATCCGCGGAGTAGAAGTGCAGGAGGAAACAGACGAGGAGAAACATATCCGGACCACTGTGGTGAAGATCACCACGGAAAACGGAGCGAAAGCTATGGGACGTCCCCAGGGGAATTATATCACCATTGAAGCGCCGGATCTTTCCATGGCGGATGAGGACTACCACCGGGAAGTTTCCGGAGAGATCGCCCGCCATTTAAGACAGCTTATCAATCTTGATCATGAATGTTCCATCCTTATAGTGGGGCTTGGCAACCGGGCGGTCACGGCAGACTCTCTGGGGCCCCGCGTGGTGGACAATCTTCAGATGACCAGACATCTTATAAGGGAATACGGTCTGAAAAGCCTGGATGGAAATACGATCCACCGGATCAGCGGGATCATTCCCGGAGTAATGGCGCAGACCGGAATGGAAACCTCGGAGATCGTCCAGGGGATCGCGGCGGAGACGAAGCCGGATGTGGTGATAGCGGTGGACGCTCTGGCGGCCAGAAGTATCCGGAGGCTGAACAGGACAGTACAGATCACGGATACGGGGATCCATCCGGGATCCGGTGTGCAGAATCACCGAACCGGTCTTACAGAGGAAAACCTGCAGGTGAAGGTGATCGGAATCGGCGTCCCCACAGTAGTTGACGCGGCCACTATCGTTCATGATTCCATGGCCCATCTTCTTGACGCCCTGGAAGAACAGGAACAGAAAGAGTTTCTGGAGGAAATGATCCCGCCGAATCTTTACAGTATGTTCGTTACGCCGAAGGATGTGGATGAAACGATAAAATATCTGAGTTTTACGGTTTCAGAAGGACTGAATCTGGCTTTTCGCGAAGTATAATCCGGGACTTGCTGTCATAGGATTTTCTGAAAGAGGTGATCCTGTGACAAAAATCCGGAAAGTGTTCTGTGCGCTTTTAAGTCTGTGCTTTTTCGCGGTTCTGGCGGCATCGCCGGGACGGTTTTTTTCCGGCGGGAATATTTACGGACAACTTCCCCTGTACCGCTTTCTGGAAAAGACGGCCGGAACTGTTTCCCGGAGAGACGACCCGGAAACCTATCAGCTTCTGGCGGAAAACAACGCCCGCTATCTGGAAGAGATGACGGAAAAAGAGAACAGGCAGGATGCGGAGGAGAACGCGCAGGAGCAGGAGAAAGAAGAGGAAACTGTAAAAGAAGAGGAAAGCGTGGAAGAAGAAAAGAAACCGGCGGCTTCCGTTACGCCGCCGGCCGAGACAGAAGACACTTCCGCCGCGCAGACAGCCTCTGCCGCCGCGCTTCCTCATCCGGAGATCGATCTGGCGCCGGAAACCCTGGCCGACTACAATTATCTTCTGAATCACTTTTTTATTGTGGATCCGGGGACTGTTGCCAGCGAACAGCTTCTCAACGCGGCGGCTTTTTTTGAAAAAGACCTGTCTCTGAAGAAGAATCCGGGGGCTCCCCAGATCCTGATCTATCACAGCCATTCCCAGGAGACGTTCGCGGACTCCCGGGAAGGGCATGTGGAAGATACGATCGTCGGGGTGGGCGATTATCTGGCAGAGATCCTGACGGAAACCTACGGGTATCAGGTGCTCCATGTGACGGAGGCTTTCGATATGATGGGCGGACAGCTGGACAGAAGCGCGGCGTATGACTATGCCCGGCCTTATATAGAAGAAGTCCTTAAAGAAAATCCAACCATAGAAATAGTGATCGATCTTCACAGGGACGGCGTTCCGGAAGACAGGAAACTGGTAACTGAGATCAACGGAAAACCCACGGCGCAGATTATGTTTTATAACGGGCTCAGTTATACCGCGGACGGCGGGCAGGTGGATTATCTTCCCAACCCTTACATACAGGATAACCTGGCGTTCTCTTTCCAGCTGGAATATCAGGCGGCGCAGTATTACCCGGAGTTTTACCGCGGGATATATCTGGCCGCTCTTCGGTACAATCTTCATCTGAAGCCAAGAGCGCTGCTTCTGGAGGCGGGAGCCCAGACCAATACCGTTCAGGAGGTAAAAAACGCCATGGAACCTTTTGCGGATATCCTGAACAGAGTGCTTTCCGGGGAGGCGCGGACGGATACAGTTACAAAATGACGAAGGGACATACATTACGGAATGACGAAGGCTCATATTACGGGATATTGAAGGTTCATAAACATCTGGACTTGTGAATCTCTGGTGTGATATAATAAAACCCAAATGCGATGAATTATACATGGAAGATAAAGAGGAGGAAAACCGCAAAGTGACAGATCAGAGCAAGATTCGTAATTTCTGTATTATTGCACATATAGACCATGGAAAGTCCACTCTGGCCGACCGTATCATAGAGAAGACAGGACTGCTCACGGAGAGGGAGATGCAGTCCCAGGTGCTGGACAATATGGATCTGGAGAGGGAGAGAGGCATTACAATCAAATCCCAGGCGGTCCGTATCGTATATAAGGCAAAAGACGGAGAAGAATATATTTTTAACCTGATAGATACCCCGGGACATGTGGATTTTAATTATGAAGTATCCAGAAGCCTTGCGGCCTGTGACGGCGCGATTCTTGTGGTGGACGCCGCGCAGGGGATCGAGGCCCAGACCCTTGCCAATGTTTATCTTGCGCTGGATCATGATCTGGACGTACTGCCGGTGATTAATAAGATAGACCTTCCCAGTGCGGATCCCCAGCGTGTGATCAACGAGATCGAGGATGTGATCGGACTGGAAGCACAGGACGCGCCGCAGATCTCGGCCAAGACAGGACAGAATGTAGAAGAAGTCCTGGAGCAGATCGTACAGAAGATCCCGGCGCCCCAGGGAGATGCGGAGGCTCCTCTCAAGGCTCTTATTTTCGATTCTGTCTATGATTCCTACAAAGGCGTGATCGTGTTCTGCCGTATTATGGACGGCTGTGTGAAGAAAGGCACCACCGTGCGGATGATGGCTACCGGATTTACCGCGGAAGTTGTGGAGGTGGGATATTTCGGCGCGGGACGTTTTATTCCCTGCGACGAGCTCACCGCCGGAATGGTAGGATACCTTACGGCGAGTATCAAGAATGTGAGAGATACCCGTGTGGGCGATACGGTAACGGACGCTGCCAGACCCTGCGCGGAGGCGCTGCCTGGCTACAAGAAAGTCCAGCCCATGGTGTACTGCGGCCTTTATCCTGCGGACGGGGCGAAATACGGAGATCTCAGAGACGCGCTGGAGAAGCTTCAGCTGAACGACGCTTCTCTGTTCTATGAGCCGGAAACTTCCGTGGCGCTGGGGTTCGGATTCCGCTGCGGATTCCTGGGACTGCTCCATCTGGAGATCATCCAGGAGCGTCTGGAGAGAGAATATAATCTGGATCTGGTTACCACTGCGCCCAGTGTTATCTATAAAGTGTATAAGACCAACGGCGAGGTGATCGAACTTACCAATCCCACCAATCTTCCGGATCCTTCAGAGATCGATTATATGGAAGAACCCATGGTGGAGGCGGAGATCATGGTGACCACAGAATTTATCGGAGCCATCATGGAACTCTGTCAGGAGCGCCGGGGTCAGTATCTGGGAATGGACTATATGGAAGAGACACGCGCTCTTCTGAAATACCGCCTGCCCCTGAACGAGATCATTTACGATTTCTTCGACGCCCTGAAATCCAGATCAAGAGGATATGCTTCCCTGGATTATGAACTCTGCGGATATGAGCGCAGCGAACTGGTGAAACTGGATATCCTGGTGAACCGGGAGGAAGTGGACGCTCTTTCCTTTATCGTCCATGCCGATACAGCATACGAGAGAGGCAGAAAGATGTGTGAAAAGCTGAAGGAGGAGATCCCCAGACAGCTGTTCGAGATCCCCATCCAGGCGGCGATAGGAAGCAAGATCATTGCCCGGGAAACGGTGAAGGCTATGCGCAAGGACGTGCTTGCCAAGTGTTACGGCGGCGATATCACACGTAAGAAGAAACTTCTGGAGAAACAGAAGGAAGGTAAGAAACGTATGCGCCAGGTGGGCAATGTGGAGATCCCGCAGAAGGCGTTTATGAGCGTGCTGAAGCTGGACGATAAATGACCGGCAGGATCATACCGGTATGGACAGCCGCTTTGTCAGCGGACAGAGGATTTGACAATGGTAAAAAATATTAAGAGAGCGGCAGCGGCGACAGTCATAGCCCTGCTTTGTATATCCGCGGCGGGATGCGGCTGCGGGAAAAAAGAAAAAGATCCTGCGTCAGAACAGGTCCTTAAGATCACGATCACTCCGGAACCGACGCCTACTCCAGCGCCGGAGGAGATGAATCCCGACGCGGTGGTGACCAATGGAAATATTACCATGGTAAACGGTTATCTTGCGGAAAAAGGCACAGGATCTGAAAATCAGAGCGGAGAAGAGACTCCGGAAACAGATTCCGGGAAGAACGGCTCCGGCGCTCAGGAGGATGAAGGTGGAGAATAATAGCAGGCTTCCTCTGGAACTGTATATACATATTCCCTTTTGCGTGAAGAAATGCGCGTACTGTGATTTCCTGTCCGCCCCTGCGGACCGGGAAACAAGAGAAGCCTATGTCTCCGCTCTTCTGAAAGAGATCGGAGGCCTGGCGGGGGAATATGATCTGGCAGACCGGGAGGTCGTCTCTGTGTTTATCGGCGGGGGAACGCCTTCTCTTCTGGAGGGCGCCCGGATGAGAGAGATCATGGATTGCATGAAAGAACAGTTTGATTTTGCGTCTGACGCCGAAATTACGGTGGAGGCGAATCCGGGAACCCTCGACAGGGAAAAACTGAGACTCTACCGTGGAGCCGGGATCAACCGGCTCAGCCTGGGGCTTCAGTCGGCCAGCAACAGGGAACTGCGCGTTCTGGGAAGAATCCATACTTACGAAGATTTTCTGGAAAGCTGCCGGAACGCCAGGGAAGAGGGTTTCGCCAATATTAATGTGGATCTTATTTCCGCGGTTCCGGGGCAGACTTATGAGGACTGGATCCGGAATCTGAGAACAGTAGCGGAACTGGGACCGGAACATATATCCGCCTACAGTCTGATCATCGAGCCGGGGACTCCTTTTGCGCAGATGGAGCTGGACCTTCCCGACGAAGATACGGAATACCGGATGTATGAGGATACTGCGGCGGTGCTTCGGGAGTACGGCTATCGGCAGTATGAGATATCCAACTATGCCCGGGTGGGGTTTACCTGCCGGCATAATACAGGATACTGGAAGAGAACTGAATATCTCGGGATCGGTCTGGGCGCTGCCTCGCTTTTTGAGGGTCGGCGCTTTCACAATACTGTGGATATGAAAGAATATCTGACGGACAGCGGCCGCCCCGGAGCGATACGGAAGGATATGGAAATCCTCACCCGTCAGGATGAGGAAGAGGAGTATATGTTTCTGGGACTCCGGATGACGGAGGGCGTCTCTGAAAGCAAGTTTGAGGAACAGTTCCGTGAGAAGATGACGGACGTCTACGGGGCGGTCCTGCGTAAATATGAAAAGATGGGACTGCTTCAGAAAAAGGGAGATTTCTGGAGCTTTACGAGAAAGGGAATACATGTAAGCAACGGCGTTCTGGCGGATTTTCTCCAGGATCGCGGTTGAAACGGAGGAACAAATGGCAGAACATACGACTGGACGGAAATTTATTAAAATACGCGGCGCGAATGTGAATAACCTGAAGAATCTCAGTGTGGACATTCCCAGGGATGAGTTTGTGGTTCTGACGGGAGTCAGCGGTTCGGGAAAATCTTCCCTTGCCTTTGATACCATTTACGCGGAAGGGCAGAGAAGATATATGGAATCCCTGTCCTCCTACGCCCGCCAGTTCCTGGGGCAGATGGAAAAACCGGATGTGGAGATGATCGAAGGGCTCCCGCCGGCTATTTCCATTGACCAGAAATCCACCAACAGGAATCCACGTTCCACTGTGGGAACGGTAACGGAGATCTATGATTATTTCCGTCTTCTCTACGCGAGGATCGGAATCCCCCACTGCCCGAAATGCGGCAAGGAGATAAAAAAACAGACGGTAGACCAGATGGTGGATCATATCATGGAGCTTCCGGAGAGAACGAGGATCCAGCTGCTGGCTCCGGTAGTCCGGGGAAGAAAAGGAACCCATGCGAAGCTTCTGGAACAGGCGAAGCGGAGCGGATATGTGCGCGTGCAGATCGACGGAAGTATGTACGAGCTCTCTGAGGAGATCAAACTCGATAAAAATATTAAGCATAATATAGAGATCATCGTCGACCGTCTTGTGGTGAAGCCGGGAATAGAGAAACGTCTGGCGGACTCCATTGAGACAGTGCTTGATCTGGCGGACGCCCTTCTTATGGTGGATACTATGGACGGAAACGTTCTGACGTTCAGCCAGAGCTTCTCCTGTCCGGACTGTCAGATCAGTATAGACGAGATCGAACCCAGAAGCTTTTCTTTTAATAACCCCTTCGGAGCCTGCCCGGACTGTTACGGACTGGGATATAAGATGGAGTTTGACATAGACCTGATGATCCCGGACAAATCTTTAAGTATCCTGGATGGAGCCATTGCCGTGCTGGGCTGGCAGTCCTGCGCGGACAAGGGCAGTTTTACCAGAGCGATCCTTGACGCTCTGGCAAAAGAATATGATTTCAGCCTGGACACCCCTTTTCAGGATTATCCGGAAAAAGTCAAAAATGTACTGATTTACGGTACCAACGGTCATTCTGTGAAAGTCTATTACAAAGGTCAGAGGGGCGAAGGCGTTTACGACGTGGCTTTTCCCGGCCTGATCAAAAACGTGGAGCAGAGATACCGGGAGACGGGGTCCGACGCCATGAAACAGGAATACGAATCCTTTATGCGTATCACTCCCTGTAAGACCTGTAAAGGCCAGAGGCTGAAAAAAGAATCTCTGGCAGTTACCGTGGGCGGAAAGAATATTTATGAGCTGACTTCTCTTTCCATAGAGAAGCTGAAGATATTCATGGATGAACTTAAACTGACCAGCCAGCAGGAGCTGATCGGGAAGCAGATCCTCAAGGAAATTCGCGCCAGGATCGGATTTCTTGTGGAAGTGGGCCTGGATTACCTGTCTCTGGGAAGGGCTACGTCAACGCTTTCCGGAGGCGAGGCCCAGAGGATCCGCCTGGCGACACAGATAGGGTCCGGCCTTGTGGGGGTCGCCTATATTCTGGACGAGCCCAGCATCGGTCTTCACCAGAGAGATAATGACAAACTGCTCCGGGCGCTGATGCGCCTCCGCGATCTGGGAAACAGCCTGATCGTGGTGGAACATGACGAGGATACGATCCGCGCGGCCGACTGTGTGGTGGATATCGGCCCGGGAGCCGGGGAACACGGCGGCGAGCTGGTGGCTCAGGGAACGGCGGATGATCTGATGAAAAATGAGCATTCAGTCACAGGCGCGTATCTGAGCGGAAAGTGCCGGATCCCGGTTCCGGAAATCCGGAAACAGCCTTCCGGATGGCTGCATATAAAAGGCGCGGCGGAAAACAATCTGAAAAATGTAAACGTGGACATTCCGCTGGGGATCATGACCTGTATCACCGGAGTCAGCGGATCCGGAAAGAGTTCCCTGATCAACGAAGTGCTTTATAAAACACTTGCAAGAGATCTGAACCGGACAAGGATCATACCGGGAAAACACAAAGAAATTCTGGGAGAGGAACAGCTGGACAAAGTGATCAGCATCGACCAGTCTCCCATCGGGCGGACGCCCAGATCCAATCCCGCCACATATACAGGAGTGTTCGATCAGATCCGCGAGCTGTTCGCGTCCACGCCCGACGCCAAAGCCAGAGGCTACAAGAAGGGCCGTTTCAGCTTCAATGTGAAAGGCGGAAGGTGCGAGGCCTGCAGCGGCGACGGTATCATTAAGATTGAGATGCATTTCCTTTCAGACGTTTACGTGCCCTGCGAAGTGTGTAAAGGGAAACGGTATAACCGTGAAACTCTGGAAGTGAAATATAAAGACAAAAATATCTATGACGTGCTGAATATGACGGTGGAGGAGGCGATGACTTTCTTCGAAAACATCCCCTCCATACGGCGGAAAATAGAAACCCTCTATGATGTGGGACTTTCCTACATCCGACTGGGACAGCCATCCACAGAACTTTCCGGAGGCGAGGCCCAGAGGATCAAGCTGGCGGCGGAGCTGAGCAGACGCAGCACGGGCAGGACGATCTATATTCTGGACGAGCCTACCACCGGCCTGCATTTCGCGGACGTCCATAAGCTGGTGGATATCCTGAAACGTCTTACAGAAGGCGGCAATACGGTGGTGGTGATCGAACATAATCTTGATGTGATCAAAACCGCGGATTATATTATTGATATGGGGCCTGAAGGAGGAGAACGGGGAGGTACGGTGATCGCTTCGGGAACACCGGAAGAGATCGCAGAGATCCCGGAGTCCTATACAGGGCAGTATGTTGCGAAATATCTGAAACAGGAAAATAAATAATTAGAAAGGAGTCCTCTATGCCGGCAAGTGATATCGGAATAGATCTTGGTACCAGGAACAGTCTGGTTTATTCTACAGGAAAAGGTCTTGTACTGCAGGAGCCTTCTGTTGTGGTATATGATAAAGATACGGAAAAGATCAGGGCCATCGGGGAAGAAGCCCGGCAGATGTCCGGACATGTCACCTCCAATATGGAAGTAATACGTCCGATCCGTCAAGGAGCTATCGCAGATTTTGTTGTAATGGAAAAGATGCTGAAATATTTTATATCCAAAGCTATGGGGAGAAGGGCGTTCCTGAAACCCAGGATCAGCATCTGTGTTCCGGGGGAAAGCACGGAGATCGAACGCAGAGCCATTGAGGAGGCGACTTACCAGGCCGGCGCCAGGGAGGTCTTTCTGGTGGAAGAACCCATAGCGGCCGCGATCGGTTCCGGCGTAGACATTACGAAGCCTTTCGGAAACCTTATCGTAGACATCGGAGGAGGGACTTCCAATGCTGCGGTAATATCTCTTGGAGGAATCGTGGTTTCCGCGTCTGTAAAAGTGGCGGGCGACGCTTTTGACCAGGCGATCATGAATTATGTGCGCGGCAGCCACAGTCTTTTTATCGGAGAAGATATGGCTGAAGAAATAAAAAAGAAGATCGGAACAGCCGTGGAGGAGGCAAGTCCCCGCGTTATGGAGGTAAAAGGGCGGAATGTGATCACAGGACTGCCCAAGACCATAAAACTTACTTCAGAAGAAGTGAGGGTGGCTTTAAAAGATGCAACCGGGCAGATCGTTGATACGGTCCACGGCGTTCTGGAAAAAACGCCGCCGGAGCTGGCTGCAGATATTGTGGACAGAGGAATCGTTCTTGCCGGAGGCGGAGCCATGCTCCGGGGAATGGACGCGCTGATCGAACAGCGGACAGGAGTGAGCACACTGACAGTTCAGGACGCGATGAACGTAGTGGTGGTCGGAACCGGAAAATATCCGGAGATCCGGGCAAGAATGGAAGAATGATGAGTCATGAGTGAAAGTGTAACCGGATATATTGATCATATTGTTTTCCGGAATGAAGATAACGGATACACGGTTCTGGTCCTGAAAGGCGTGGAAGGACAGGAAGAGCTGACCTGTGTGGGGGCTTTTCCGGTGATCAGCCAGGGCGCGACCATAGAGGCTGAGGGCAGATATACCACGCATCCTGTCTACGGCAGACAGTTCCAGATTGAATCTTTCAGAGAGAAAATGCCGGAGGACGCTCTCGCCATGGAAAGATATCTGGGTTCCGGAGCGATAAAAGGCATCGGCACGGCGCTGGCGGCACGGATCGTCCGCCGTTTTGGAGAAGATACGCTCAGAATCGTGGAAGAAGAACCGGAGCGCCTTGCGGAGATCAAAGGGATCAGTGAAAAAAAAGCCCGGGAAATCGCGGTGCAGGTGGAAGAAAAGGCCGACATGCGCCGGGCGATGATGTTTCTGCAGAAATATGGGATCTCGCTGAATCTGGGCGCGAAGATTTATCAGAAGTACGGCGATTCCGTGTACAATGTCCTTCAGGAGAATCCCTACCGCATCGCAGAGGATATCAGCGGCGTAGGTTTCCGGACGGCGGACGAGATCGCCGGACGTATAGGGATACATATGGATTCAGATTACAGGATCCGGAGCGGCATGATGTATACTTTATCTCAGGCGGCGGGGGAAGGCCATGTGTATCTTCCGAAAGAGGAACTGTTCCGGCGGGCCAGCGAGCTGCTGGGCGTGGATGAAGCCTATATGGAGAAACATCTGACGGATCTGGCGGTGGACCGGAAGATTGTTCAGAAAGAAGAGGGCGGAACAGTCCTCGTCTATCCAAGCTATTATTACTATCTGGAGCTGAACACGGCGAGGATGCTGCGGGAGCTGAACGTGGACTGTCCGGAGGATGAGAAACTGGTACAGAGAAGGATCGCGCAGATCGAGAGGGAGACAGGCACAGTCCTTGACGACATGCAGCGCAGGGCTGTCACGGAGGCTGCCGGCCGCGGACTTTTTATCCTTACCGGAGGACCGGGAACAGGAAAGACGACGACGATCAACGCGATCATCCGCTTCTTCGAAGGAGAAGGCGCGCAGCTTAGGCTGGCGGCGCCTACCGGCAGGGCGGCCAAGCGTATGACGGAAGCCACGGGCTACGAGGCGCAGACGATACACCGGCTTCTGGAACTGAGCGGCATGCCGGAGGACGGCGGAGATGAACGGGCGCTCCGGTTTGAGCGCAATTCAGAGAATCCTCTGGAAGCGGATGTCATCATTATTGATGAGATGTCCATGGTGGATATTCATCTGATGCATTCTCTGCTTCTGGCTGTGACGGCCGGTACCAGGCTGATCCTTGTGGGAGATGAAAATCAGCTGCCCAGCGTCGGACCGGGAAATGTCCTCAGGGATATTATCCGAAGCGGTATGTTTCCGGTTGTGGAACTGAAGAAGATTTTCCGCCAGGCGTCAGAGAGCGATATCGTTGTAAACGCCCATAAGATCAACAGAGGCGAGCAGGTGGTGCTGGATAATAAAAGCCGCGATTTCTTTTTCCTGAAGAGAGACAACGCGGATATCATCATACGGGTAGTGATCGCGCTGATCCAGGACAAACTGCCGGGTTATGTGGAAGCGAAGCCTTTCGATATTCAGGTGCTCACTCCCATGCGCAAGGGACTTCTGGGCGTGGAGAGACTGAACCAGATCCTGCAGAGATACCTGAATCCGCCGGATCCCTCCAAAAAAGAAAAGGAATACGGGCAGGGCCTTTTCCGGGAAGGGGATAAGGTCATGCAGGTGCGGAACAATTATCAGCTGGAATGGGAAGTCCGTGGAAGATACGGTATCCCTGTGGAAAAAGGCGTGGGTGTGTTCAACGGCGACACGGGGATCCTGAAATCTATAAATGAATTCTCGGAAACAGCGGAAGTAGAGTTTGAGGACGGGCGCTGCGCGGAATATTCCTTCAAACAGCTGGAGGAACTGGAGCTTGCCTACGCGGTCACCATACATAAATCCCAGGGATCGGAATATCCCGCGGTGGTGTTGCCTGTCCTTTCCGGTCCGAAGATGCTTCTGAACAGAAATCTTCTGTACACGGCCGTGACGAGGGCGAGGAAATGCGTCACCATTGTAGGAAGCGAGGAAACCTTCCGCGAAATGATCAGAAATGAAAAACAGCAGAAACGCTACAGTTCTCTTGACATAAGGCTCCGGGAGGAGTAAAAGAGATTCTGCAGGCTGCATCGGGGAGAAAGGAATCCTGATTGAAAAAAATATTTTACAGTATCCTCGACGTTCTTTATCCGGGACGCTGCCCGGTATGCCACCGGATCCTGAAAGACAAAAGAACGTCTGTCTGCCCGGAATGCAGAGACACGTTCCGGCCAGTGCGCGGGCATTACTGCCTGAAATGCGGAAAACCGGTAAAACCGGATGAAGAATACTGCCGGGAATGCGGGAAAGGAACCCGCTCTTTTGATCGCGGAAGGGGAGTTTTTCTCTACGACGGCATCATGAGAAGGTCTCTTGTAAGATACAAATATTACGGATGCCGGGAATACGGAGATTATTACGGGGAGGAAATATGCAGACACGCCGGCGGAGAGATCCGCAGGTGGGCTCCCGATGTGATCGTCCCCGTTCCGCTTTACAAAAGAAAACTCCGGATGCGGGGATTTAACCAGTCTGCGTATCTTGCCCGAAGGATAGGCGAAACTCTCGGGATACCGGTTTCCGAAGAAATACTTGTCAAGATTCAGAATACAAGATCTCAGAAGAAACTGGGAGCGGCGGAGCGGAAACGCAATCTTGTCCGGGCTTTCAGGGTGCCGGAAGACATTTCAGGGCTGACCGTGCTGGTGGTGGACGACGTTTTTACCACCGGGGCAACGATAGACGCCGCTGCGGCCTGTCTGAAAGCGGCGGGGGCGGAAAAAGTGTTTTTTACTACTCTCTGCATCGGAAGAGTATAGGAGAATTGCGGAAAAAACACTTTTCATAGGTAAGGATATATGTTACAATAACATGAACGAATTTTTTTATGAGGAGTCTGGCATGATCAACGAAGAAAAGATTAAGGTAATGACGAAGATCGCCATGTACGAACAGGGGGAAGGCAGGAAGTATCTTCCCATCAGTAAATATTACAGAAGCGATTATATCGGACTGGCTCTGATCAAGAACTTTTTTCTTGTGACTCTTGGTTATCTGCTCATGATCGCCGCAGTGGCAGTATATTTTGGAGAATATCTCATGTACAACATCCACAAGATGAACCTGGTGGCCGTGGGGATATATATCATCGCGGGTTATGTGGCGGTTCTGATTTTTTACTCTGTTCTTACTTATATTCAATATTCGGTAAAATATCATAAGGCAAAGAAAAGTGTGAGAAAATATTACGGCGAACTTACGGATCTGAGCAAGATCTATATCCGTGACGAGAAAAGGATGGCGGGAAGAGGAACGGCAGGAGGATTTCGGAAATGACGGCTTTACTGGAATTTAAACAGAGAATAAAAGGACTGTACGGTAAATACGAGGTTTATCTTCTGCCTCTTATGAAGTTTGTCCTTGCTCTGGTATATTTTATATGGATCAATATGAATATGGGGTACATGAAAGCGCTGGATAATATATTCGTTGTGCTGATCCTGTCCCTTATCTGCTCTATACTTCCTGCAGGAATGATGATTTTCGCAGGATTCGCCATGATGGTGGGGCACTGTTATGCTCTCGGGATCGACGTCGCCGCGTTTATGCTGGTGCTGATCCTGTTTATGATGATCCTGTTTCTGCGGTTTACCACAGGGAAGAACATCATTCTGGTATTTACGCCTCTGGCATGCGCTTTTGACCTTCCGGTTCTTCTTCCGGTAGGGTGCGGACTTCTGAGCAATGTTCTCTCCGCGCTTCCGGCGGCAGGGGGAGTGATCATATTCTACTTTGTCAGATTTATCCGGGCGCAGTCCCAGGTCCTTCAGGGGACAGATATGGAGATCCTTGACAGGATCACACTCCTGTCGGACGGCCTTATGGGGAACGGGGAAATGTGGCTTACAGTGATTGCCTTTGCGGCGGTCGTGATCGTAGTGAATATCATCAGAACGCGTACTTTTGATTATGCGTGGCGTATTGCCATTGTGGCGGGCGGTGTGGTCTACATTGTGATCATGCTGGCAGGAAGTGTTTCTTTCGGGATTTCTATTTCCGTACCGTCTCTGGCAGTGTTTACCGTGGTGGCGGTGCTCATCGGTATTGTCGTTGAGTTCTTTGTGTTCGGCGGTGATTATACGAGAACAGAACGGCTGGAATATGAAGACGACGACTATTATTACTATGTGAAAGCTGTTCCCAAGGCGCTTGTGACAACTTCCGAGAGAAATATCAAGAAGATCAACGGCGAACAGCCGCGTGACACAAAGAAATCCCAGGAAAAAGTGGTGAATTATACAGAACCTCTTTTCCAGGGAGAAGAGAAACCGGAAAAGGCCAGGAATACCCGGGACGACGTACCCGTGGAGAGAAAACCGGAACTCGATCATGTGGATTTCGAAAAGAAACTGGAGGAATCCCTGAAAGATCTGTAACCCGCTGACTCAGTGTAAGGAGAGGAGCATCCATGCTGAACATTGCAGATATATTGAACAGATATCTTTCCCATATCAATATGCCGTCTGTCAATATAATTGATGTTATAGAGATCATACTGATATCCTTTTTCGTGTATCAGTTCATGGTGTGGATCAAGTATACCCGCGCCTATACGGTGCTCAAGGGCCTTCTGATCATAGGTGCTTTTCTGCTGATCGCATATATTTTCAAAATGAACACGATCCTCTGGATCGTATCCAATCTGGCCGGCGCTCTGATCACTGCGATAGTCGTGATCTTCCAGCCGGAACTCCGTAAGGTGGTGGAGCAGCTGGGACAGAAAAAGATCATGTCCGCGATCCTTCCGTTTGATCCGGGAAAAGAGATCCAGGAAAGATTCACAGACCGAACCGTGAACGAACTGATCAGGGCGTGCTATGATATGGGAGAAGCCAAAACAGGGGCGCTTATCGTAATCGAACAGGAGATCCGCCTGGACGAATATATCCGGACAGGCATCACTGTGGACGCGATCCTGAGCAGCCAGCTCCTTATCAATATTTTTGAACATAACACACCGCTCCATGACGGAGCAGTGATCATGAGAGGCAACAGAGTGGTTTCGGCCACCTGTTATCTTCCGCTTTCCGATAATATGGAACTGAGCAAACAGCTGGGAACAAGACACCGCGCCGGCGTCGGCATCAGCGAGGTCACGGATTCCGTGACGATCATTGTCTCGGAAGAGACCGGGCAGGTGTCGGTAGCGCAGGACGGCAGGCTGCAGCGCAATGTGGCCAGCGCGCAGCTGCGTGAGATCCTGGAAAAAGCTCAGAATAAGAAAATTGTTGACAATAATAAACTGAGACAGCTTTTAATGGGGAGGGTGAAGCATGAAGGAAAAAATAACAAATAATCTCCTTCTTAAAATCCTGTCTCTGATCATTGCGTTTCTGGTCTGGCTGATCGTTGTAAATGCGGACAATCCTATCATGACAGAATCGTTCGTGGTTTCCGATGTACAGCTTCTGAATGAAGCGTATATCGACGCCGACGGTAAAATGTGCATGCAGGATGAAGAGCAGGACCCGATCAGAGTTACCATCAGAGCGGAAAGAAAAGTGCTGGACCGTATTTCTGCGTCGGATATCCGGGCAGTCGCGGATCTTCAGCAGGCGGTAAGCCTTGATACAGATCCGGTGATGGTTCCCATTACCGCGGTCTGCGCCGGAATCGCGCCGGAGGATATCCAGGTGACGCCGCAGAATCTGAGTCTTCACGTAGAGGATAAGGACACACAGGAATTCGTCGTGAACGTTACCACGAATAACACCCGTCCCGACAGAGGATACGAGGTGGGGACACTGTCGTCCAATCCGGAGAAGATCAAGATTACAGGACCGATCTCACTTATCAATAAAATTGACAGGGTAAACGCCGCCATAGATGTCAGCGACGCATCAGAAGATGTGACTGAAGAAACAGAAGTGACAGTGATCGACAAAAACGGCGAAGTCTTTTCAGATACTGATATGGCTTACCTGAACGTTTCCAAGGTATATGTGACAGCCAGGCTGTGGGAAGTGCGCTCAGACGTGCGTATACGCGCCGAGTACTCCGGTACGGCGGCGGAGGGCTACGAAGCGGAGAGCATCACAACCACCCCGAATGTCATTACTGTCGCCGGAAGCACTTCCGCGCTGGAAGCGCTCGAGGAACAGAACAATACAATCTGGATCCCGGCGGACGCGGTGGATATCTCAGGTGAGAAGTCAGATTATGAAGAAAAGATAAACATATCCGATTATCTTCCGGAGGGACTGAAACTTACGGCAGACTCCAGTGAAGATCTCTTTATCCGGGTGAATATTCTTCCGGAGGGAAGTTCGGTATGTGAAGTGCCCACCAAGAATATCATAGTTGAAAACGCGCCGGATACCATGCAGGTAGCGTTTGACACGGCTATGATAGAAGTACGTGTAAAGAAAACCAGTGAGGATCTGGAAGACCTGACAGAGAAAGAGATCCAGGCTTCCATTGATCTTGAAGATATAGAAGAGGGCAGCCATGAGCTGCCGGTGGAGATTCGGCTTCCGGAAGGCTATGAACTTGTGGATGAAGTGACAACGGGAGTGGAAGTTTCCAGGATTTCCATAGCAGAAGAAAACAGCTGAACAGGAGAGAGTTTTATGATCAGCCAGAAGATTACCATTACAAATCCTTCGGGTCTTCACCTGCGGCCCGCCGGGAATTTGTGTAACGAGGCCATGAAATACAAATCACTGATCACTTTTTCCTTTGACGGAGGCACCGCCAATGCGAAAAGCGTATTAAGTGTACTGGGAGCCTGCGTGAAATGCGGGGATGAGATTGAGCTTGTCTGTGAAGGCGCGGACGAGCGCGAGGCAATGAAAGCTTTGGTCGGTGCCATAAGCAGCGGCCTTGGTGAATAAAAAGTTTTTTTCAGGGATAAGGAGGAAGTACGTTGAAGAAAAGAATTGTGGCGGTTCTGTTAAGCCTTACATTAAGTTCTGCCATGCTGGCAGAAGCAGGCGCAGCAGCTGTTACTGAGGTATCAGCAGCAGAGCTGTTCACCAGCGGAGTAAGTGGTGAAGCAGGCGCAGTAATTGGCACAGAGGAAACTGGAGACACAATGCCGGTGACAGAACCGGCGGCGGAGACAGGAACAGATGACACAACTTTCGATGATGAGACAGATATTACGATAGAGGTTCCGGTTGACAGCGAATCAGGCGGAACGGAAGATCCGTCCGGATCAACAGAGACGCCTGGTGCGGCTGAGGAGACAGAGGATCCTTCCGCGGATCAGGCGGCGGATGCAGAAGTGGAATTCACAGACGATCTGTTTGTATCAGAAACAGTTCCGGAGACGGATGCGGTTCAGGATCAGAACACCCAGGTCAGTGTGGAGGAAACAGAAGATCCGGCAGTAGCAGCATCACCGGTAGAGGCAGAAGGGAAACTTCTGTATACCAGGTGGAGAGTGCAGACGGACGGAAGCTGGAAACTTCAGAAACTGCCGGAAACAACACCGGCGCCCGAGACACCGGAAACACCGGAGACAACACCCGCACCGGAAACACCGGAGACAACACCGGCGGCTGTGGGAGAGACAGAAGCAGAACCGGAAGCTGCCGCACTGCTGACGGCAGAAGCCGCAGTCTTTACAGAAGACCTTCAGACAGCGGAAACAGAAATGACCGCTGAGGATGCTGCGCCGGCAGAGACAACCGCTGAGGATGCAGCGCCTGTGGCGGAAGAAGCTGCCGACAGCGTGGGAGTTACAACGGCGGAATATTATACGGCGGAAGACGGGCTGGTAACGATCACAACAGTAGACGACAAGGGAAATCAGCTGGCAACCGGTACATATCTGTTCGATGAGAACGGCCGCATGGTAACCGGCCGCAGAACCGTAAAAGTCGGAACAAAGGGATTTGAATATACAGAAGATGCGGAATACTATTTCCTGCCGGCCGAAAAAGCAGTTGTTACCAATCCGGATACAGCTGCCGGCAATACGCTGACCCCGTATAATTCTGCGCTGGGACAGATGCAGAAGAATATTAGCTGGTTCTGGGAAGAAGGAGCTTTTCACCGCTACGGCGCGGATGGACGCGAAGACTTCGAGGCAGATACGATCTACCGTATCGGAAAGGACTACTACTATCTGCTTGAGGACGGAACGCCTTATGTGGGTATGATCAAAGCTACTTATTCCGGCAACGGAAGGACAGGCTTCTACTGCTTCACGGAAGCGGAGAGCGAAGATGAGATCCCCGGAAAGATGCTCTTCAACGAATGGGCATACCGCAGGATGCCCAAGGGCACACAGTGGCTCTACTTCGGCAAAGACGGCCGCTGGGTGAAAAAAGGATGCGGAGCTTACCAGGTGATCCCCTCCCGCGACATGCTGTATCTGCTGGATGCAAACGGATACCTGCTTACGAACAGGGTGGTTAAGGCTGCAAACGGATATTACTATATGTCCAACAGATATGCCCAGGTTCAGAGAGATAAGCTGGTTAAGATCGGCAATTACAGATATTACTTCATAAAAGACGGACGCCGCGCTACCTATAAGAACAAATGGGTTCGCCTCCCCGGCGCGGGCAACCGCTATTATTACTTCGGTACAGGCGGCAGGATCCAGGAGAAGACCGGTTTCCAGAAGATCACAGTCAACGGTAAATTCATCGGCTGGTTCTATTTCTCCAAGGCTGGAAACCATTACACAGATTATTTCTCCGGAGACAGATATTTCCTTCCGGACGGCCGTCTGGCAAGCGGTGTCTGCAAAGTAGACGGACGCTACTATTTCTTTGAGCGTTCCACCAGCACTGCTTACAAAGGAAAAATGTATAAAGGAACCTGGATCAAGTATAATAATAAATATTATTATGCGGCAAGCAACGGAAACCTGGCTACCAACGGCTGGAGAACCATCCGCAACGAGTACTATTACTTTAAGAACTGCACGGCGCTTACGAACTATAACATCAAAAAAGGCGATGTATATGGACGTCTGGACAGCAGAGGCAAGTTTGTTACAGGATGGATGGTTGCCAATGACGCAAAGAACAGGGCCCGCTACATGGATCCCAAAACAGGAAGATTCCTGAAAAATACTTCCCTGAAGATCGACGGACTGCTGTACTACTTTGACAGCAACGGATACAGAAGAACAGATCTGACAGATATTTACAAAGGTCCGTATCGCCTGGAGGTTGACCGTGTAAACGGCGTAATGACTGTTTATAACAGCGCAAGGACAGTGCCTGTGAAGACGATCCGCGTCTCTGTAGGACTGCCGTCCACACCGACTCCGCTGGGTAACTCCTACACGGTGAAACGTGCGGACCGCTGGCAGCTGCTTATGGGACCGTCATGGGGTCAGTATGGCAGCCATGTAACAGGCGGTATCTATATCCACTCTGTGGCATGTACCTACAAAAACGCAAATAACCTGCCGGCAGGCGAATATCTGAAACTGGGCAGCCCGGCATCTCACGGATGCATCCGCTGCTGTGTGGCAGATGCCAAGTGGGTATGGGATAACTGCAACGGCGCAAGGATCAGGATCTTCGACGGCGAATATCAGGAAGACGAATGCTTCAAAGGACCGCTGGGAAGAAACCCGCTGACGCCTCTGAGAGGAAGCGGAACCTTCGATCCCACAGACCCGTTATATAACTAAATCAGAATAATCAGAGCGCTCTCCCTGAGGGGAGGGCGCTTGTCAGGAGGAAAAGATATGAGAACATACCTGGTAACAGGCGGCGCAGGATTTATCGGATCCAATTATATTCATTACATGTTTCAGAAATATGACAATGAGATCCGTATCATCAATGTGGACAAACTGACTTATGCAGGAAATCTTGAAAATCTGAAAGATATCGAAAACAGAGATAACTATACCTTTGTAAAAGCGGACATCTGTGACAGTGAAACTATCATGAAGATTTTTGACGAGAATGATATCGACCGGGTGGTCCATTTTGCCGCGGAGAGTCATGTGGACAGAAGTATCCGGAATCCGGAGGTTTTTGTCAGGACGAATGTTCTGGGGACCCTGGTTATGCTGAACGCGGCCAAGTCGGCATGGGAGCTTCCTGACGGAACCTTTAAGCCGGACAAGAAATTCCTTCATGTCTCCACGGATGAAGTTTACGGTTCCCTGGACGAGGACGGCGGTTATTTTTATGAGACGACCCCCTATGATCCTCACAGTCCGTATTCCGCAAGCAAGGCCTCCTCGGATATGCTGGTAAAATCTTATATGGATACTTATAAGTTCCCTGCGAATATCACAAACTGCAGCAATAATTACGGACCATACCAGTTTCCGGAAAAGCTGATCCCCCTGATCATCAATAACGCGCTTCAGGGCAAGAAGCTTCCGGTATACGGAGACGGAAAAAACGTGCGCGACTGGCTCTATGTAATGGACCATGCCAAAGGAATCGATATGGTTCAGGAGAAAGGACGCCTGTTCGAGACCTACAATATCGGCGGACATAATGAGAAGCAGAATATCGAGATCATCCACATCATTCTGGATACTCTTCAGGAGATGCTTCCGGAAGGAGATCCCAGGAAGAAGCTGGTCAGCGAGGATCTGATCACCTATGTGGAAGACCGTAAAGGCCATGACCGCCGTTATGCCATTGCCCCGGACAAGATCAAAAAAGAAGTGGGCTGGTATCCGGAGACATGTTTTGAAGACGGCATCCGTCTGACAATCCAGTGGTTCTTTGAGCATGAGGACTGGATGAAGAATGTGACCAGCGGCGATTATCAGAAATACTATGATGAAATGTATAAGGTGAAATAACAGCGCCAGTGTACACTGACGCTATCCTCCGATATGGATCCTTCGGAGAACAAATACTGCGGGAATCCGGATTTTTTCGGATTGCCGCAGTTCTTATATATACGGGAGAGAAAATGAAAAAAATCGTGATTATAGGCGCCAATGATTTTCAGAGGCCGCTGATACAGAAAGCGAAGGAAATGGGATATGAGACTCATGTGTTCGCATGGCGGGAAGGAGCCGTCGGCGCGGCGGATGCGGATCATTTTTATGAGATCAGTATCACAGAGAAAGAACGTATCCTGGATATCTGTAAAAAGATCCGCCCGGACGCGGCTGCGACGATCGGATCTGACCTGGCGAACATTACCGTTCAGTTCCTGACGGAAAAACTGGGACTTCCGGGAAACAGCAGGGCGTGTATTGAGAAGTCCACCAACAAATACGCCATGCGGCGGGCTTTTCAGGAAGCGGGCGTCCCGGTTCCCTGGTTTCAGGTTGTCTCAGAGGAGGATATTGTGTATCCGGAGCGTTTCCCTGTGATCGTGAAACCCACCGACCGTTCCGGCAGCAGGGCTATTACAAAGGTGTTCTCCCGGGATGAGTTTGAGGCGGCTGTTCAGAAGGCTGTCGCCCAGTCCTTTGAGAAAAAAGCGATCGTGGAGGAGTATCTTTCCGGCAGTGAATACAGCGTGGAAACGATCAGCTGCCAGGGGCGTCATACCTGTCTGGCTATCACAAAGAAATATACCACGGGAAGCCCCCATTATATAGAAACCGGACATCTGCAGCCGGCGCCTCTGCCGGAGGATATGGCGAAGAAGGTGGAGGAGACAGTGTATCAGGCGCTGGACGCCCTTGAAGTACAGACAGGGGCGGCGCACAGTGAACTGCGGATCGACCGGGAAGGAAATATCAGGATCATAGAGATCGGTTCCCGGATGGGCGGAGACTGTATCGGCTCAGATCTGGTGCCCCTCTCTACAGGCTATGATTTTGTGGGGATGGTTGTGGACGCGGCCGCGGGAAAACCGCCGGTTTTCACAGAGACAGATCCTCATGTGTCCGCGATCCGTTTTATCATGGGAGAGAGGGATCTGAAGCTGCTTGATCATATCAAAAAGATACATCCGGAATGTCTCAAAAAAGAAGTGCTGGATGCGGACGCCATGAAAAACGAGATCGCAGACAGCGGCAGCAGACCGGGCTTTTTTATCCTGCAGACCGATACCATGGAAGAAATGGAGAAACTTCTTCATCACGGTCCCTGGGAGAACCCGGTAAATATTTTGGAAACTCCTATACAGAAACTCCGGTTCCAGGCAAAAGACAGCGAAAATATTTTCTATATGAAAAGAGACGATCTCCTGCCCTGTTCCTTCGGCGGCAATAAAGTCCGGTTTGCAGAGAAGTTTGTGGAGGATATGCAGAGAGAAAACTGCGACAGTATGATCATATACGGCAACTATCACTCTAATCTCTGCCGTATACTTTCCTCGTTATGCCATGAGCTTGAGATTCCCTGCTACATGATCCATAATACAGAGGACGTGAAAGAAGAAAAAGAAACTTTTAACAGCCGGATCATCCGGAAAATGGGTGTGACAGAGATCCCCTGCCGGAAAACAGAAATCGCGTCCGCCGTACAGAGGGCGATGGATGAACTTTCGGAAAAAGGATACCGGCCCTACTATATTTACGGCAATCCGCGGGGCGAGGGCAGGGAACATATTCCCATGAAGGCATATGAGGAAGCCTATGGAGAAATATGCCGATATGAGAAGGACCACGGTATGTTCTTTGATTATATTTTTCTGGCTTCCAGCACTAACGCCACACAGTCGGGCCTGCTCGCCGGCAGTTTGAAGGCCGGAGACGAAAGAAAAATCGTGGGGATCTCCGTTTCCCGAAACGAGAAAAGGGGGACGGAGGTGATATCCCGGAATCTGAAGGGATATTTTGGACGGTCAGGTGATATCCTTCCAGAAAACTATGGCAGCCGTATCTTTTTTACCGACAGATACATGGAAGCCGGTTATGGGACCTATTCCGAAAATGTGGCGTCGATCATCCGGAAAGTGTATGGGACTGACGGGATCCCTCTGGACATGACCTATACAGGAAGAGCGTTTTATGGTATGGTAAAGTATCTGGAAGAACATGAGATCAGAGGAAAGCGCATTCTGTTTCTTCATACGGGAGGAACACCGCTGTTTTTTGATTTTCTGGAACAGGAGGAGTGACTTCACCATGAAAAAACTTATGATCCTGGGCGCCAGCTATTCCCAGCTGCCCCTTTACGACGCCGCAAAGAAAATCGGAGCGTCCACGGTGGCGGTCAGTACGCCGGGAGAATGGCCGGGATTCGAAGCGGCGGACGAGATTTCCTATACAGATATATCCGATCCGGACGCCGTACTGGAAGCGGCCCGGAAACATAAAATAGACGGGATCGCAACATGCTGCCTTGACGCGGGAGTGCGGTCCATCGGCTATGTATGCGAAAAGATGGGCCTGAAAGGGATGACGGCGGAAGCGGCTGCGGTCAGCGGGAATAAATTCAGGATGAAAGAAGCGTTCATGGCCGGCGGAGTACGCTGTGCAAAACATATCTGTATCCATGATCCGTCCGAGCTTAAGGAAGCGGCCCGGAAGCTCAAGTTCCCGCTGGTGGTAAAAGCGGTGGACCTCATGGGAAGCAGGGGGATCTTCCGCTGCAATACCATGGAAGAGGTGCTGGATAATTATCAGAAAACCATGTCTGCCACCCGGCAGGATTACTGCCTTCTGGAAGAGTTTATCGAAGGCGGGCTTCTGGGGTGCGAAGCCATGATGTATAACGGCAGGCTTCTCTATTGTCTGCCGAACAACACAGAAGTGTGTCAGAGCTATGTCCCCACACCGGTAGGACACTCTGTTCCCTACAGAAAACAGGACAGCCTGGGGCCTGAGGTGGAACGTCAGGTCCGTCTCGCCATACAGGCGGTGGGACTGGATAACTGTCCGGTAAACTGTGATCTGATCGAAAAGGACGGAGAGATTTATGTGATAGAGATCACCGGAAGAGCCGGGGGGACCTGCCTTCCGGAAATGGTGGGACTGTATTACGGGATCGACTATTATGAAGCCATCGCAAGGCTGGCTCTTGATATGTCTCCGGAAAAAATGTTCGCCGGGATCGCGCCGCATACGGCAAATCTTACGAGAACGCTGATCTCCTATCAAAAAGGGCTGGTCAGGGCGATCCATAATGAAAATCCGCCTTCAGAGGATATTATAGACCTGTCTTTCAATATTTCCCCCGGAGACAGAGTGAGGCGTTACGAAAATGGAAGAGACCGTCTCGGCCAGGTGATCCTGACCGGGAGAAACCTGGATACCTGTGAAAAAAGGCTGGAAGACATTTTGTCGAAAATTAACATTGAATTTACGGAATGATTGTGAGAGAATAACATGAGAAATGATCGGATTTCAAAGAAAACTATATTTTTTCTTCTCCATCTGAGCCTGTTGTTCAGCTCTCTCAGCGGAGTCTGTTCAAAAATGGCGTCCCGCTATACAGAGAATATCTTCTCTGTGCCGTTTGTTTTCTGGTTTGGACTTGTATTTGTGATCATGTTCGGTTATGCGCTGATCTGGCAGCAGATCCTGAAGAGAATGCCTCTTACAGTGGCGTACGCGAACAGGCCGGTGACTCTTATATGGGGGATCATATGGGGGGCGCTGATCTTCGGGGAGAAGATCACCTGGAACATGATCGCGGGAGCGGTTGTGATCTTTGCAGGTATCTGGCTGGTTACGGGAGAGAACGAAACGAAAGGCGGTGAAGGTATATGAACCGTCTGGAAATATCTGTATGTATCCTGCTTATATCCGTTTTTATTTCGTCTGTGTCTCAGATCATCCTGAAGAAAGCGGCGGGGAAGACATATAACAGTCCGGTCCGCGAATATCTGAATCCCATGGTGATCGGAGCATACGGCCTGTTTTTCTGTTCCGTGATACTGACAATGCTTGCGCTGAAATACGTTCCCCTGTCTCTTTCGCCGATCCTGGAATCAACGGGATATATATTTGTATCAGTCCTGGGCTACTTTTTTCTGAAAGAAAGATTCAGCAGGCGGAAGCTGGCCGGGTTTGCCCTGATCCTTGCGGGAATCATTATTTTTAATCTGTAGATATCCTGCTTATATTAACAAATAGAAATGAGGAACATTTAGATGCTGGTTTCAATCGTCATACCCTGCTATAATTCAGAAAAGACTATTGGAAAAGTTGTGGAGCTTGCTGTTGAGGAATTCCGGAAACTGGATGGATATGAATGCGAGTTTGTACTGGTGAACGACTATTCCAGAGATGATACCTGGGGTTCTGTTCATGCGCTCACACAGAAATATCCCAATGTAAAAGGGATCAATCTGGCTAAGAATTTTGGTCAGCACAACGCGATCATGGCGGGACTGAATTATACGGAGGGAGATCTGATCATTGGAATGGACGATGATATGCAGAATCATCCGTCGCAGATCCCTCAGTTTCTGGAGAAGATAGAGGAAGGTTACGATATTGTTTTCGGCGTGTTTAAACAGAGACAGTTTTCCTGGTTTAAAAATCTCACAGGAGCCGTCAGCCGTTTCCTTTTGTGGCATCTTCTGGACCGGCCGAAACATATCCAGATGAGCAGCTTCTGGTGCTGCCGGCGGTATGTGAGGGATGAAGTGGTGAAGTATGACGGATATAACACCTTTCTCCAGGTGCTGTTTTTCCGTACTTCCCACAATATTGCAAATATAGAGATCGAACATTTTGAGAGAGAGGTGGGAACCTCCAACTATAATTTCCGGAAAGGACTGAAACTGTTTCTTTCCTGCCTGAATTTTACCGTAATTCCTTTAAGGGCGGCCACACTTTTCGGAACGCTTTTTTCCGCGGCGGGACTGATCGGCGCGGTGGTTGTTTTTGTGCGGAAGCTTCTGGATCCGTCCGTGGCCATCGGATGGTCCTCACTGATGTGCGCCATGCTGGCCCTGTTTGGAATTACTTTTCTGATGCTGGGAATCGTAGGAGAATATCTGGGTAAGCTGATGCTGAACATCAACAGGACTCCCCAGTATGTGATCCGTGACAAGGAGAATATAGATGAAGATTGATTTTAACAGACCCGCGATCGTGGGAAAGGAACTGGAATATATAAAAGACGCCGTAGACCAGGGGATGCTCTGCGGGGATGGCAAATATACAAAACTGTGTTCGTCATGGATGAAAGAACGTTTCCATGTGAATCAGGTATTTCTGACGACTTCCTGTACCCATGCACTGGAAATGGCGGCTTATCTCTGCGATATCCATCCGGGAGACGAGGTGATCATGCCTTCTTATACCTTTGTTTCCACGGCCGACGCCTTTGTTCTCAGAGGGGCGAAGATCGTGTTTGTGGATATCCGGCCGGATACCATGAATATAGACGAGAAGCTGATCGAACAGGCGGTCACAGAAAAAACAAAGGCGATCGTTCCTGTACACTACGCCGGCGTGGCCTGCGAGATGGATACGATCATGGAGATTGCCCGGAAGTACGATCTGAAAGTGGTGGAAGACGCGGCGCAGGGAGTGGAAGCCTATTATCACGGAAAAGCGCTGGGAACCATCGGGGATTTCGGATGCTACAGCTTCCATGAGACGAAGAATTATACTATGGGGGAAGGCGGAGCCCTTGTTTTCCAGGATAACTCTTTCCAGGAAAAAGCGGAGATCCTCCGGGAAAAAGGAACCGACAGAAGCAAGTTCTTCCGGGGCCAGGTGGACAAGTACCGCTGGATCGACTACGGTTCCTCCTATCTGCCGAGCGAGATGAACGCGGCTTATCTTTACGCCCAGCTGGAAGAATGTGAGAAGATCAACAGGAAGCGTCACCAGATTTATGATTACTATCACCGGCATCTGGCACCCCTGGAAGAGGCGGGGCTGATTGAGAGGCCTTTTGTGCCGGAAGGGATCGAGCATAACGCCCATATGTACTATATCAAGGTGAAGGATCTGGAGACGAGGACAGGCCTGATCGCCTATCTGAAAGAAAACGGTATTTACAGCGCGTTCCACTATGTACCCCTTCACAGTTCTCCCGCGGGAATGAAGTTCGGAAGATTCAGCGGAGAGGACGTTTATACAACACGGGAAAGCGAGAGGCTTGTGCGGCTTCCCATGTTCTACAATCTTCCGATGAGCGATGTGGAATATATAGTGAAAAAGATACTTGAGTTTAGGTTTTAACGGAGGAAAGAAGAATGCTTGGAAAATTATGGAAGGCAGCGGCGGTATCGCTGGCGCTGATCCTGAGCTCATCGGTGACGGTGGGGGCGGTGACTGTGAATTTCGGAACGGCGGCGGCAGTGGCGACGGATAATATTCAGAACTGGCCGGCAGCGCCGGCTACTGTGTCCGAGACAGCCGTGCTGATAGACGCGGATACGGGAGCTGTCCTTTATGACAAAGGCATGAACGAGTACCGTTTTCCGGCGAGTACAACGAAACTGATGACGCTTCTGGTAGCGGTGGAAAACGCGTCTCCGAGGGCGCAGGTCACCTTTACCGAAACAGGAGTGCGTGATGTGACCTGGGACAGCAGCAATATCGGTATGCAGCTTGGCGAGACGATCACCATGAAGGACTGCTGGTATGCGGCTATTATTGAGTCTGCCAACGAGGTCTGCGCCCAGATCGCGGAGACAGTAGGCGGTACGGAAGCAGAGTTTATCAATATGATGAACGCGAAGGCGAAAGAGCTGGGCTGTACGAGAACTCATTTTGCCAATGCAGGCGGCCTTCCGGACGCCAACCATTATACAACCGCACACGATCTGGCGAAGATCATGCGTGCCGGACTGCAGAACGCCAGATTCCGCAAAGTGGTGGGAGCGGTAAACTATACGATCCCGGCTACGAATATGAGCGCCGCCAGAGGAATGCACACCCATATGCCCCTGATGGCAAAGGAGTCCAATCTTTATTACGAGGGATGCATCGGCGGAAAGACAGGCTCTACACAGGACGCCGGGCATACGCTGGTGGCGGCTGCCGAGAGAAACGGGCGGACATATATCGCGGTGACGCTGCGTACCCAGGATCTGGGCCAGAACTGCAATGACACCATCGCGCTTTTTGACTATGCCTTTAATAACTTTGATTCCATAGACGTAAACGGAGTGAAGATGACGGTACCCAAAGGCGTTACCGCCGCGGATCTTACCACGCAGTCGTTCGAAAGAAACGGAAATACCTTTAACCAGTATTATTATAACGGTCAGTTTGTGGGATACGCGCCTGCCGCTGCCGCAGCGACGCCCACAGCGGCGGTGACGGCCGCCGCGGAGACTGTCTCCCCGGAAGGTGAAACACAGGCTGCCGACGGGACTGTCCAGACAGCGGAAACCGGAGAAACATCCGGATTACAGGAAATGCAGGGGACAGAAAGCGCAGTTCAGAATGCAGAAGAGGAGCAGGAAGGCCTTTCCGATACAGCGAAGCATCTTCTCATTGCCGGAGGGTGCATGGGAGTTCTTCTGATCATTCTTCTGATCGCGCTCTACATCAAAAACGGTTGATAAAAATACAGAAAGCAGCGCGCCGGCAGGGCGCGGCAAGGAGGAATTTATGAAGGGAATCATACTGGCGGGAGGATCAGGAACAAGATTATATCCGCTTACAAAAGCTATTTCAAAACAGATCATGCCGGTGTACGATAAGCCGATGATCTATTATCCGTTATCTACACTGATGCTTGCAGGGATCCGGGAAGTGCTGATCATTTCCACTCCAAGGGATCTCCCGGTGTTCCGTGATCTTCTTGAGGACGGAAGCCAGCTGGGAATGAAATTCGAATACGCAGTGCAGGAGCAGCCCAGAGGTCTGGCTGACGCCTTTATTATCGGGGCGGACTTTATAGGTTCCGATTCCGTTGCGCTTGTTCTGGGCGACAATATTTTTTACGGACAGAGTTTTACCCGCGTGCTGCGCAGCGTTCACGACCGCACGGAGAATGAGAAGGGCGCCACGATCTTCGGATACTATGTAAGAGATCCCAGAGAGTACGGCGTGGTGGAATTCGATGAAAACGGAAAAGCTCTCTCCATTGAGGAGAAGCCGGAACATCCGAAGTCAAACTATGCGGTTCCGGGGCTCTACTTCTACGATAACGACGTGGTGGAGATCGCGAAGAATGTGAAGCCGTCCGCAAGAGGCGAGATCGAGATCACCAGTATCAACAACGAATATCTGAGAAGAGGAACCCTGAAGGTGGAAACTCTGGGAAGGGGATTCGCATGGCTGGATACCGGAAATCACGATTCCCTTCTGGACGCGGCGGATTTCGTGGCGGCGTTCCAGAAACGCCAGGGACTGTATATCTCCTGTATTGAGGAGATTGCCTACAAGCGCGGCTTTATTACGAAAGAACAGCTTGTGGAACTGGCGCAGCCTCTTCTTAAGACTGCATACGGCAAATATCTGATCGAGATCGCGGAGGGATTATAAAATGGGAAAGATTACGGTAGAAACCTGTCATATCGAGGGGCTGAAAGTGATCACGCCCCAGGTGTTCGGCGATGAGCGCGGATACTTTATGGAGACATACAATTACAATGACTATAAAGCGGCGGGGATCGATATGGAGTTTGTCCAGGACAATCAGTCCAGCTCGAGGAAGGGAGTCCTGCGCGGACTGCATTTCCAGATCAATTACCCCCAGGATAAACTGGTCCGTGTTGTCAGCGGCGAGGTGTTTGACGTGGCGGTAGACTTAAGGGAAGGTTCTCCCACATACGGTCAGTGGTACGGGGTTCTTCTCTCCGCGGAGAACAAAAAGCAGTTTTTCATTCCCAAGAATTTCGCCCACGGTTTTCTGGTGCTTTCGGATTCCGCGGAATTCGCCTATAAGTGTACGGATTTTTATCATCCCAACGACGAGGGCGGACTGGCCTACAACGATCCGGATATCGGCGTGGAATGGCCCATACCGGAAGGCATGTCCCTGATCATGTCCGAGAAGGATCAAAAATGGGGCAGCTTTCAGGAATTCAGCAAAAACAGGGGTAAAAAAGATTGAGAAAAGAAGCGTCTCTGCCGGTGGAACTCTACCGGAACCGCCGGCTGGTGTTTTCACTTGCGAAAAACGACTTTAAAACAAAATACGCAGGTTCGTATTTCGGAACGGTCTGGGCGTTTATCCAGCCCATCGTGACGATCTGCGTCTACTGGTTCGTCTTCGGGCTGGCTCTCCGGAACAGCGCGGACAGAGGGGTGCCTTTTGTACTGTGGCTGGTGGCCGGACTGGTCCCCTGGTTCTTTATCCAGGAAGGACTTACCGGAGGCACGGCGTCTCTTCTGGAGTACAATTATCTGGTCAAAAAAGTAGTGTTCAATATCCGCATCCTTCCGGTGGTGAAGGTATTTTCGGCAGTATTTGTGCACTGCTTTTTCATAGTGATCATTCTGGTGATCTATACCTGTATGGGATATCCGCCGGATCTTTATGCCCTGCAGCTGATCTACTACAGTTTCTGTACGTTTATGCTGATCCTGGGGATCACTTATCTTACAAGTTCTGTGGTGGTGTTTTTCCGGGATCTCATGCAGATGATCAATATCGCCCTGCAGGTGGGGGTATGGGTGACTCCTATTATGTGGAATTTCAGCGATCTGGGACTGACCGGCATACTGACGGCGATCCTGAAGCTGAATCCTGTTTTCTATATTGTGCAGGGTTACCGGGATTCCCTCATCGATAAGGTGGGGATTTGGGAACATCCGGTCCTTACAGCGTACTTCTGGGCGTTCACGGTGATCGTCTTTATCCTGGGGACCAGACTGTTTAAAAAACTTCAGGTACATTTTGCCGATGTACTGTAAACGGAGAAGAAAATGAACGAATTTGCGATTCGGGTAAAACATCTGGAAAAGATGTACAAATTATATAACAAGCCTTCTGACAGACTGAGGGAGACTCTCGGGCTCCGGGTTCCGGTAAAAGAGCATTACGCCCTTAAAGACGTAAGCTTCGATGTGAAACGGGGAGAAACCGTGGGGATCATCGGCACCAACGGTTCCGGAAAATCCACGATCCTCAAGATCATCACCGGCGTATTAAATCCCACAAAAGGCGAAGTGGAAGTGGACGGGAGGATTTCCGCCCTTCTGGAGCTGGGCGCGGGATTCAATATGGAATATTCCGGCATCGAGAACGTGTATCTGAACGGCACCATGATGGGATTTTCCAGAGAGGAGATCGACGCCAGGCTTCAGGATATCCTGGACTTCGCGGATATCGGCGACTTCGTTTATCAGCCGGTGAAATCCTATTCCAGCGGTATGTTTGTCCGTCTGGCTTTCGCCGTGGCGATCAATATCGATCCCGAGATCCTTATCGTGGACGAGGCCCTTTCGGTGGGGGACGTGTTCTTCCAGGCGAAGTGCTACCGGAAGTTCGAGGAATTCAAGGCGCAGGGCAGGACGATCCTGTTCGTCAGCCATGATCTCAGCAGTATCGCCCGTTACTGCGACAGGGTAATCCTCCTGAATAAAGGCGTGAAGCTGGAGGAGGGTTCCCCCAAACAGATGGTGGATATGTACAAGCAGCTTCTGGTGGGCCAGGATCCGGCGAAAGCGGAGGAAGAGAAGCCTGCCGGACAGCCGAAGGAGAACTGGAACAGTCAGTTCCAGGTGAATCCCGATATGCTGGAGTACGGGAGTCGGCTGGCGGAGATCGTTGATTTCGCGGTCCTGGACGAGAAGGGAAGATGCACCAACACCATAGAGAAGGGAAGCACCTTTAAGATCAGGATGAAAGTGGCGTTTCGGGAGACGATCCAGGAGCCGATCATGGCTTTTACCTTTAAAGACATCAAGGGGACGGAGATCACGGGAACGAACACGCTTTTTGAAAAAGCAGCGGTGGAACATTCCGACGCCGGGGACGTATGTACGGTGACTTTTACCCAGGACATGTACCTCCAGGGCGGCGAGTATCTTCTTTCATTCGGATGTACAGGATACAAAGACGGCGAATTCACGGTTTTTCACCGGCTTTACGACGCCTGTAACGTAACTGTGGTTTCGGCAAAAAACACGGTTGGTTTTTACGATATGAATTCCGCCGTGGAGATTGATTGCGGGGAATGACTATGAAAAAAAAGATCGGACAGGTGATCCTGGATGACAGATTTTATCCGGGGAAAGACTTATACAGCGACGGGGCGGTGGAGGACGAGCTTCTTGAAATTGCGGAAAAATATCCGGAAGAGGAGCTGAACCGCGTCATTGCAGAGAGGAAAAGCTGGCCTGTGCTCTATCATTTTTCCCATGTGCGGGAGAATATCTTAAGCTGGCTTCCTTTTACAGGAGAAGAGAGCGTGCTGGAGATCGGATCCGGCTGCGGAGCGGTGACGGGAGCTCTCTGCGCCCGGGCAAAAAAAGTGACCTGTATCGAGCTGTCGCGAAAGAGAAGCATGATCAACGCGAAGCGCCACAAAAACTGCGAGAACCTGACCATTCTTCTGGGAAATTTTCAGGAGATCGAGAAAAATCTCAAAGAGCAGTATGATTACATTACCCTTATAGGAGTTTTTGAATACGGGGAAAACTATATTGACAGCGACAGTCCTTTTGTGGATTTCCTCAAGACGGTCGCCACTCATCTGAAACCGGGAGGAAAGATCGTCCTGGCGATTGAAAACAGGTTCGGGCTGAAATACTGGGCAGGCTGTACGGAGGATCACTTCGGAACGCTGTTTGAGGGCCTGGAGGGATATCCTGTTACCAGCGGCGTGAAAACTTTCACAAAAAAAGAACTTTCCGCTATTCTGGAAAAAGCAGGCGGGCTGAAAGCCTCCTGGTATTATCCTTTCCCGGACTACAAACTTCCCGCCGCGATATATTCAGACCGCCGGCTGCCCCAGAAGGGGGAACTGAACAGGGTGGAGACCAATTACGACAGGCTGCGCCTGCAGCTTTTTCAGGAATCGCCGGTTTACGATTCCCTTCTGGATAACGACCTGTTTCCGGAGTTTTCCAATTCTTTCCTTCTGCTGATCGGAAGGGAGGAGACGGAGATTCCGGAGGTTTATGTGAAATTTTCCAATGAGAGAGATCCCAGGTTCGCGCTGCGCACGGAGATCTGCCAGAAAGGGAAATATGCCAGATATGTGAGGAAGACGGCGGATACTGCAGCCGCGGAGGCCCATATCCGGAATCTGGAGAATATCCGCAGAGAACTGGCCTCTCTCTATGAAAAGACAGGTATGGAGCTGAATAACTGCCGTCTGGACAGAGACGGGATCAAGCTGGAATATCTGGAGGGGATCACTCTGGAGGAGAAGCTGGACGAGCTTCTGGCAAAAGGAGAGATGGAGAAGCTGGAGGAACTTTTCTTCTTCTATCTCAAAAAGATCGAACATATACACAGCAGAGACGCTTTCCGCAAAACCCGGGAGTTCATGGATGTGTTCGGAGACGCGCAGCTTCCGGAAGGACTCCGCGCAGGCGGTATTTCCAATATCGACGTTGTTCCCGCCAATATTCTGATCCAGGAGGACAGAGTAGTGGTGCTGGACTACGAGTGGACGTTCCGTTTCCCGGTTCCCTGCCATTTTATCATGTACAGGATGATCCACTATTATCTGGAGAGCGACGGCAAGCGCCGGATGCTGAAGGAGCGGAATTTCTACGGCAAAGCGGGGATCACGGAAGAGGAGCTGAAGATATACGCGGAAATGGAAAAAGCTTTTCAGGCGTATATCCAGGGCCGGAACGTGTCGCTTCTGTCCATGTATGACGAGATATCTCCGGGAAAAGTGGAGATCCTGCCTTACTATGAACGGATGCGGGCGGCAGCGGCAGAGAGGAGACTGCAGGTGTTTTATGACAGGGGAGCGGATTTCCGGGAAGAGGATTCCGCATGTATCCCCATGGGAAAACACGGGATATCCACGGAACTGAAGATCCCGAAAGGGGTTCGCAGGATGCGTCTGGATCCGGGAGAGGCGGAAGGAGGCCTTGTTCTTAAAAAGCTGCGCTATGAAAACGGCAGACCGGCTGATTTTTCCTCCAACGGCTTTCCTATTGGAGACGGCATATATTATTTCGGCGCGGGAGACCCCCAGTTTATTCTGGAAAATATTCCCGACGGCGTGAGAAAACTGCAGATTGAAATAGAAATTATGAGAGAACAGGACGCCAGGGAAGCTTTCTGGAAAGGATTTTCCCGCATATCCGCGGAGAAAGATGCGGAGATCAGGACTCTGAAAGAAAAGATCCGTCAGATGGAAAATACAAAAGTATGGAAACTGTACCGGAGCATAAAGAAGAACTGATCTTTTCAGAGATATCGCTGGCTGAGGATGGAACATGGAAGAACTTCGTTTCAGTATAGATGAAGAAAAATATGACGACCGCCGCGGACAGGTGCTGAGCCTGTCCGGCTGGTATGCCGCGCCGGGGAACAGGAAATTCAGTTTTTGCCTTCTTGGAGACGGAAAAGAAAGGATTTCTCTGCCGGAACCGGAACACTTTGCGCGGCCGGATGTGGAAAAAGCTCTGAATACGCAGTTTGGAGATTTCCTTCCGGGTTTTGCCCTTCATATTTCCTGCGCGGAAAAGCTGGCGGAGAGGTTTCAGACGCTGGAACTTTTTCTGACGGCGGAGGATGAGAAGATTTCTGTGTGGAAAAAGGACAGAAAAGAACTTCAGGATTTTCTGCGGCAGAGTCTGCTTGAATATCATATAGACCGGGCGGAGGTGCTCTATGATACCATGGTGGAGATCCAGGGCTGGGCTGTGGACCAGAGAGGATACGCGCAGATCGAATTTCACCGCGGGGACGGAAGCCTTCTTCCGTGCAGAATGACAAGAGGCCGCCGGCCGGACGTGGTAGAGCGGCGGAATCTGGACGACGGGTATAAAGAGCAGGAGATCGGCTTCCGGATCTCCACAACAGTGGAAGAGACGGGCGGAAAAAAAGCAGTCCTGAAATTCCTGGGAAGCTTCGGCGAACAGACATATGAAATTGATATACAGGAACTGAGAAAAGAAAAAAAGAAAAAAGGTCTTTCGGGACGTTTCCGCAAAGGCGGAGCGGAGGACGGACAGGATTATGAGGAGTGGAGAAAACGGCGCCTGCCGGGATTTTCCACATTGTGGAAAGAGAAAAGAACGGTATTTCCCTCCATGCCGCTGGTAAGCATCGTCATCCCCCTTTACTGTACGCCCCTTCCCTATCTGAAAGAACTGATCGATTCCGTGAGGAAGCAGACATACAGGAACTGGCAGCTCTGTCTGGCGGACGGAAGCCCGGACGAAAAGATCCGTGAATACCTGCACAGGAATTACGGACGGGAAAAGCGGATCTCGTATATGAAGCTGAAGCGCAACGGCGGGATCTCCGCAAATACCAACGCGGCTGTGTCCCTGGCAAGAGGGGAATTTCTGATGCTCTGCGATCATGACGATACCCTGGAGCCGGATGCTCTCTTTGAGATCGTGAAGGCGCTGAACGAGAATCCCCGGGCCGATGTGGTATATACGGATGAAGATAAAGTGAGCATGGACGGACAGCATTATTTCGATCCTCACTTCAAGCCGGATTTTAATCTTTTCCGTTTGCGGGAGAACAATTATATCTGCCATATTTTCGCGGTGCGAAAGACGGTGGCAGAGAAAGCGGGGCTGTTCCGTCCGGAGTTCGACGGGGCCCAGGATTATGATTTTATTTTCCGGTGCTGTGAAGAAGCGGAAGAGATCGTTCATATCCCGAAAGTGCTTTATCACTGGCGCTGTCATATGGAATCCACTGCGGCGGATCCCGCGAGCAAGATGTACGCCTATGAGGCGGGGAAACGCGCGGTGGAGGAACATTATCAGCGCTGTCATATTGAGGCGGAAGTGGAGATGACGGAGAGACCGGGATGGTACAGAAGCCGTGTGGAGATCAAGGGAAGACCGCTGATCTCCATCATCATCCCAAATAAGGATCATATCGGGGATCTGGAACTGTGTCTTTCCTCTCTGACAGAAAGATCCACATGGGACAACTACGAGGTCCTTGTGGTGGAAAACAACAGCGAGCGGGAAGATACGTTCGCATATTATGAGAAGATCCCGGAAAGATATCCCGGAGTCCGGGTGATCGTGTGGGAAAAAGAATTTAATTATTCCGCCATCAATAATTTCGCGGCGGAGCAGGCCGCGGGAGAATATCTCCTCTTTCTGAACAACGATGTGGAGATCCTCACGCCGCAGTGGATGGAAGAGATGCTGATGATCTGTCAGCAGGATCAGGTTGCCGTGACAGGCGCGAAACTTTATTATCCTGACGATACGATCCAGCATGCGGGAGTCGTGCTGGGCCTGGGCGGGATCGCCGGACATATCATGTGCAGGGCCTCCGGGGAGGACGCGGGATATTTCGGCAGGATGATCAGCGTGCAGGAGATCAGCGCGGTGACAGCCGCCTGTATGCTTGTGAAAAAATCGGATTTTCAGGCGGTGGGAGGCTTTGACGAAAGTTTCCGCGTGGCTTTTAACGATATCGATCTGTGTATGAAAATGAGGGCGGAAAACAAAAAGGTTGTTTTTACCCCTCACGCCGAACTGTATCACTATGAGTCAAAATCCAGAGGTCTGGAGGATACTCCGGAGAAACAGTTCCGCTTTGACAAAGAAGTGAGACGTTTTCAGGAGAAATGGGGAAAAGAACTGGAAAAAGGAGATCCCTTTTATAATCCGAATCTGTCGGTGACGGAAGGAGACTGCTCGTTAAGAGCCGGTACCGACAGATAACGTCCCTTCTCTTAGAGAAGACTGAGAAATGAGGTTTTGATATGGCGAGAGAGATTTTTGAAGTAACGAAAGACCGTTTTCATCTGAAGGATCCCTGCTGTTATATCCTGCAGGGGACCTGGCCGAAGGAGGCGAAGATGCGCGCCTGCCTGGACGACTCGGAAGTGGAGTCGGAAATCCAGAAGCTGGAAGTGGTCAGCGCCCTGGAACGTTTCAAGGATCCGGATCTTATGAGAGGCGAGCGGATCACAGCGGCGGTGCGGCTCCCGGAATCTCTGGACGGATTTCAGAAACTTACCATATATGCGGATATGCCGGACAGAACATTCAGCTGGTTTACAGTGCCGGTAAAGGAACTGGAAAGACGCCGGGGAAGGCCCCAGTTCTTTATCGAAGAGGAAAAAGTACAGAAGGGTTTTGTGAGGATCCGGGGCTGGGTAGCTGCCGATGTGCCGGTGCGTATCCAGATTTTTGATGAAAATAAACAGAAAGTGCAGGCGGAGATCCTGCGCACAGAAAGAGTAGATGTGGAACAGCTTTACGAGGAGACGGAGATCCGGGACAAAACAGGATTTTTTGTGGAGCTGACCAATATTACCGGGAAACTGCTTTATATGGTGTTCTACGCCGGGGACAAAAAATCCGTGCATATCGTTCATCTCCAGCCGGCAGTGGTATTCCGGAAAAAAATAGAGAAGTACGCGAAAAAAGGGATACGTTACTGGAGAAGCCAGGGAAGCGCCGCGCTGGCGGGAAAGATCGTTTCCAAGGTAAAAACAGCGTCCACCAGAGAGATACCCTATCAGAAGTGGATCCTGCGCCATCTGCCGGGCCCCAGGGAACTGGAGAAACAGCGCCATGAGAAATTTGAATATCAGCCGAAGATATCCATTGTGGTGCCGCTCTATAAAACTCCGGAGAAATATCTCCGCCAGCTGGTGGATTCTGTCCGTGAACAGACTTATCCCAACTGGGAACTGTGCCTTTCCGACGGAAGCGGCGAATCGTCTCCTCTTTCCAGGCTGCTGGACGAGCTGGAGAGATCGGATAAGAGGATCCGCGTGGTGCGCAACGGCCGGGCGCTCAGGATTGCGGAAAACACCAACGCGGGTATGGAGGCGGCCACGGGAGATTTTATCGCCTTTGCCGATCATGACGATGTGCTGACGCCTCACGCGCTGTACCAGTGCGTAAAGGCCCTGAACGAGAACAGGGAGATCAGGCTTCTTTATTCCGACGAGGACAAAATGTCCATGGACGGACATAAATTCTTTCAGCCTCATTTTAAACCGGATTACAACCCGGATCTTCTCTGCACGGTGAACTATATCTGCCACCTGTTTGTAGTGAGAAGAGACGTGGTAGATCAGGTGGGACTGTTCCGTCCGGAGTTTGACGGGGCCCAGGATTATGATTTTATTTTCCGCTGTGTGGAGGCGGTGAAGCCGGAGGAAATATATCATATTACGAAGATCCTCTATCACTGGAGATGCCATGAGGATTCCACCGCGGAGAACCCGGAGAGCAAGACCTATGCTTTTGAGGCGGGGAAAAGAGCCATCGAGGCTCATTACGAGAGGACAGGGATCCGCGCGGAGGTGTTCCAGGGAGAATTCCTGGGGCTGTACCGTACAAAATTTATCCGGGATCATGATCCGCTGATCTCCATCATCATCCCCAATAAGGATCACACAGACGATCTGAAACGGTGTATGGATTCCATTGACAGTAAATCCACCTATCAGAACTATGAATATATCATTGTGGAGAATAACAGCACGGAGGAAAAAACTTTCCGTTTCTATAAAGACCTGGAAGAAAACCATCCCAAAGCCAGGGTGGTATACTGGGACAGAGAGTTCAATTATTCCGCCATCAATAATTACGGCGCTTCTTTTGCGAGGGGCGAGTACCTGCTTCTCCTGAATAACGACACAGAGATCATAAACGAGGACTGCCTGGAGGAACTTCTGGGCTACTGTATGCGCGGCGACGTGGGCGCGGTTGGCGCCAGAATGTACTATGAGGACGATACCATCCAGCATGCCGGCGTTGTGATCGGCTTCGGCGGCATTGCGGGACACTGCTTCGTGCTGCAGCCCAGAGGCACCACGGGATACTGCCATAGGATCATCTGTGCCCAGGATTACAGCGCGGTGACGGCGGCCTGCATGTTGGTGAAAAAATCCGCTTTCGACCAGGTGGGCGGACTGACGGAAGAACTTGCGGTCGCTTTCAATGACATTGATTTCTGCATGAAGCTTCGCGCGGCGGGATACCTGATCGTATATAATCCTTACGCGGAACTTTATCATTACGAGTCCAAATCAAGAGGACTGGAGGATACGCCCGAGAAGGTGGCAAGATTCAACAAGGAGATCGCGACTTTTGAAAAACGCTGGCCGGATATCATGCGGGACGGGGATCCCTACTACAATCCCAATCTTACGCTGAAGAGCCAGGATTTTTCCCTGAAACGTATTTAGAGGAGGTTCTTATGAAAGTATTGGTAACAGGTGTAAAAGGACAGCTGGGGCATGATGTGATGAATGAGCTTGCGCTCCGGGGATATGAAGGCGTCGGCGTAGATGTGGACGAGATGGATATCACAGACGAAGCCGCAGTGCGCAGAGTGATCGGCGAAGTCCGTCCGGACAGCGTGGTGCACTGCGCCGCGTGGACGGCGGTGGACGCCGCGGAGGATCAGGTGGATATCTGCAGGAAGGTAAATGTGAACGGAACGGAAAACATCGCGAAGATGTGCGGGGAACTGGATGTCCCCATGATCTATCTCAGCACGGACTATGTGTTCGACGGACAGGGCACACGGCCCTGGGAGCCGGACGATCCTGTGGTGCAGCCCCTGAACGTGTACGGACAGAGTAAATACGAGGGAGAGCTCGCGGTACAGAAGTATACGGATAAGTATTATATCGTCCGTATCGCGTGGGTGTTCGGCGTAAACGGAAAGAATTTCATCAAGACCATGCTGAATCTGGGGAAAACCCACGACAGTCTCACCGTCGTCAGCGACCAGATCGGCACGCCCACCTATACCTATGACCTGGCGAAGCTTCTGGTGGATATGCTGGAAAAAGAAGAGTACGGGATCTATCACGCCACGAACGAGGGCGGATACATTTCCTGGTATGATTTTGCCGTGGAGATCTTCCGCCAGGCCGGTATGGAAGTAAATGTTAAGCCGGTAACTTCCGCGGAATATCCTGCGAAGGCAAAACGCCCCTTCAACAGCCGCATGGAGAAGAAGAAACTGACAGAGCACGGATTTACCAGACTTCCGGACTGGAAGGACGCCCTGGAACGGTATCTGAAAGAGATTATGTAAGAACTGCTTGCAGGCAGACGGCAAAGAGCGCAGGCGCGTGATGCGTCCTTTGTTCTTTGCCGTATTTTCTATTTTCCTCGCGGGAAAAACAGAACAGAAAAAGTGAGATGAAAAAATGGAAAAAATTACGGCGCCGGGAAGGGCGTTTTTTGGCAAAGACCGGAAAAAGACAGAAGCGGGAAATTATGTTATACTTCTGGGGCTTCTGCTTGTAAGCTGCATGATCATATTCTTTGATTATCTGTTCGGAAACCAGCTTATGATCTTTAACGACATCGGCAGCGATACCTGGCAGCAGTATATCATGAATTATACCAGCATCGTGAACCATCTGCGGGACGGGGATTTCGCGCTGTGGGATTTTACAAACGGACTGGGAGTAAATATGTTTAATTTCAATCTGTTTGATCCCTTCCTGATGCTGCTGTACGGGATCGGAGTGGTGCTTGGACCGGCTCATATGCTGATCTATGTCAATGTGATCCAGGTGCTGAAGATCCTCGCCGCCGGCGCGGCGTTTTACTGGTTTCTGTCTCAGTTTACTTTCAGCAGACAGGCAAAACTGGCTGTTTCCTACGTATATGGACTGAACGGCTTTCTTCTGGTATGGGGACAGCATTACCAGTTCGGAACGGCGGTGGTTTATCTGCCCCTTCTGTTTTTGTTCTGTGAGAAATTTATCCGAAAGGAAAAAGGCAGAAGATTTTTCCCGGTGATGGTATTTCTCTGCGGGATCTACAGTGTATATTTTACTTATATGTGTCTGGCGGCCACAGGGCTTTATCTTTTCTTCCGCGTGCTGATGCCGGAGAATATGAAAACAGGAGAAAGAGCCAGGCTGTTCCTGGCCGGATGCGGGCAAATGATCCTGGGACTCGGAATGAGTCTCGCCGTCTTTCTGCCTATGGCAGCCGTACTCCTCAACGTATCCTCCAGGCTGAGCGGTGAGGGGGCGGGGGTCCTGGAATGGCTCCGAAGCTGCTTTACCCCATACTCGGATAATTTCTACCTGTCTCTTCTGAAACGGATATTTTCCTGCAATCTGCAGAACGGATACGGACTGGCAAAAGGTCCTCAGGATTATGTGATGAATTATTATGAGGATCCGCTGCTGTTCTGTTCCGCCCTTGCCGTTTTTCTGAACGTGCAGTTCCTTGTGGTCCTGAGAAGGGCGGAAATGCCGAAACGGGCGAAGCGGGTATTGTACGCGGCGGCGGCGCTGATCGTTCTGGCGGTGGCTTTTCCTGTGGGAGGAACCGTATTTAATTATTTCACGAAACCCACCCAGAGGTATACCTTTGTACTGATGCCGGTGATCCTGCTTGTGACGGCCTGGATGTGGGATTACCTGCGAAAAGGGGGAAAACTGAACCTGATCCTTCTCATCGCGGTGAGCGCACTGATGGGATGGGCGTATCTGGAAGGTTGGGATCAGGCGGGATTTGAAGAATATAAAAGAAATATCCTGATCCTGGCCGCGGCGGGGATCGTCACGGTGATCTGTCTTTTCACCCTTACTTTTATCAAAGAGAAGACCCGGCGGAAAGCGGTTATGGGAATTCTGGGACTGGCGCTGGCGGTAAATATGATCTCCGACGGCGCGACAGACTATCAGGCGAGAGTGACAATGAAAAAGACGGACACTCCGGCGGAGATCATGGCCGAAGAGACGGAGAAGTATGAGGAAGACAGAAGGTCCGACGACCTGGAGATCCGGTACCGCGCGGAGATGGAAAAACCTCAGGATTTCTTCCGGGAAATGTACCGTGTGGATCTTCAGGACGCGCTGGATTATCTGGAAGAATACGACAGTGAATTTTACCGGGTGGAGAAGGACTACATTTCCGGAACGGTGGCGATGGATTCCTCGGCCCAGGGATACAGGGGGATTTCCACTTACAATTCTGTGATGAACGGATATGTGAAGGATTTCGTGGAGACCTGTGTTCCGGAACTGTTCTTTGCAGATTACAACCACTATACATTCTGGAATCATGTGGAGGATAACCGTCTGGCCGCGTTCCTGGGAATCCGCTACATCCTGTCCGGAGACGGAAATCCCGATGAAAGCGAGTGGAAGCTTCTGGACAAAGTGGGAAGTCTCTATATCCATGAGAACGCGCTGGAAGCAGATACCGCCCATTTCTACACAACGGCAATCTCAGAGGACAGCCTGCGGGAACTGTGCGCGGAAGAGACAAGAGACCTGCTCCTGGAAGGCGCTATTGCCCTGGAAGACGGGGAAGACGTGGATTCCATGGAGGAATTCGACGCGCTTATCTCCGGCGGAGAGATGGAGAATGGGAACACGCAGAACGGAGAATCCGCGGACGTCGGGGAGAAAGCTGCCGGAACGCCGGAAGAAGCATCGTACGTCACACTGGACGCTCCGGAAAAAGACTCCCGCATCACAGGATCCATCCATGCGGAGAATGAAGGCTACGCCCTGTTTATGATCCCTTATGAGGACGGATGGGAACTTACCATCGATGGCGAGGAAGCAGAGCTGTTAAGAGGCGACATCGGCTTTCTGGCCTGCGAGGTGCCGGAAGGAGACCATACCCTGGAACTTACCTTCCACGCCCCGGGCCTTATGGAAGGGGCGGCAGGCAGCGCGGCGTGCTGGGCGGCGTTTGCGATCTTATGCGTGACTCCCGGGATAAAAAAGAAGAGGAAGAGTATGAGAAGGATGTAACCTCCCGAAAATAAGAGCTGGAAACTGAAAAAAATGAGTCTTATCGAATTACCGTCAGGTGTTCGATGAGACTCATTTTTTCTGAAAATATTTTAGTTTCTAAAATCCTGGTCAAGCATTTGCTGGGCTCTTTCCAGTGCTTCATTGGCTGTTAACAGACCAGACATAACATTCTTTACCGCAGTTCCAATAATATTCAGGAAACGTTTTTCATCAAAGGGGCTGAGATTCGAGTCGGGCAGTCTCTTGGTACGGGAAAGGGGGAAACAGTCCTTGGAAAACTCCAGCCAGGGGAATGTATTGATAATATCGTATTTGTTATAGGTCTTGATACAGGGAGAAACACTTCCAAGTGCTGCCATGGCCGAAGCTACAGGTTCCCGGGTAAGCCATTTAATAAAAGCGAGAGCGTTCTGGGGATGCCGGCTGTATCGGGAAACTGCCAGAGATCCCCCTCCATAAATTGGATTTCCTCCGGGAATCATACCAAACCCAACATTTCCTACGATTTTTGAACTGTACCCTAGAATTTCAGATGCATAATTGCTGAAATTAATCATCATAGCCACATTTCCGTTTGCAAATTCTTTTGCTGTATTTGTCCACCATTTTGAAGGTTTGCCGGGGGCATATCGCTGCGCTTCCACAAGTTCTTCCAACGCTTTTTTTCCAAGGTCGTTATTGATAATAATTCTTCCGTCCTGATTATAAAGATTGTCATGATGGCTGAAAAAGCGGGCAAGAAATTCTGTTGCCGCAACGCCTGTATTTCCCAGAGTGAGATTTGTTCCATATCTTACATCACAGTCAAGCTCGCTGCATTCTGTAAAAAAAGCCGCAATCTGGTTAAACTCTTCAAAGGTTTCGGGAAGTTTTAATTCCTGACGGTATTTTTCCTGGTAGATTCTTTTCACAACGATACTTTCGAAGAGATCTTTTCTGTAAAAAAGAAGCTGTGAACTGGGGGAAACAGGGAGGGCGTAAATTTTGCCCCGTACATAACTGTACTTGTCTTCCAGTGTCGGCAGATACTCAGAGAAAACTTCTTTTATAGCAGGGTCTATTTCTTCCAGAGGAAGCAGAAGGCGTTCGGCGAACCATGAGAGCCAGGTGACATCGATACGGAAAATATCATACAAACTTGACATAGCAGGATCAGCGAACTGTTCGTAAATTTCATCATAAGAGAAAACAGATATTTTGACTTTTGTTCCTGTCTTTTCAGTGTAAAACTGAGCCATGCCCTGCATTATAATGGATTCCGGACTGTCCAGGGCAAGAATGTTAAGACAATCAGCCTGATCGTTTTGGATATCTATATTTTTCCAGTTGCGTTCTCCGTCATTTTCAAAAATATGATCCAAAGAAGAGCTTTCTGATTCTGAATGTATGATATCCGAGGCTACTTCTCGGCCCAGAAGACTGTAATTCAGTTCATATTTTTTAAAATCTTTTTCGGGCAGGGAAACTACAGGTGAAAGGGTGTGAATATCCACCTGTTTTTCTGAAAAAAAGGATTGCATGAGTGGTCTTATTTTTTCAGCAAAACCTATGTTGGTAGTTACGATCACGTCGATTTCTTCATCGCCCGCAAAGAGATTTAGAATACTGTGAGAAACCTGATCGATATCTGTTGAAACTTTCAAAAGATTGCCATGAAACTCTTTGTCTGTTTCTTCCAGAAATCCTTTTAAAAATTCGGCTTCGTTGGAAAATCTTGCGGATTCCGTTACCAGCACAATGTTGCGGTATTTTTTTGTCAGTATTTTGCGGGCAATGTGATTTCCGGCGAGTTTGTAATCAAATCCATAGTAATCAGCCTGAAATCCGGGACGTCTTTCTACAAAACGCACATTGTTAAGACCGGAATGCTGATACACATTATCTTTATAATTGAGACAGGTGATAACGGCCATGCCACAGACCATGACAGATTTTGCCTTCTGGATCATCTCCTGCTCAGTCTGAGGGTTGTTGTTTGAGATATAAAGTTCGGTAGAATAACCGTTTCTTTCGGCATAATATTTCAGACTGTTATAGAATTCTCTGTATTGCTTTGACTCAACGGTGGGAAGAATAACACCGATAATTTTTCCAGAGCCTTTCCGCAGTATTCTTGCCTGTTCATTAATTGTATATCCCAGTTTTCGGGCGGCTTCTTCGACAATCCGAATTTTTTCACTGCTCACATTTCCTTTTCCATTTAATACATTGGATACAGTGCCCTGAGATACTCCTGCTAATTTTGCTACATCGAGAATAGTTGCCATAAATCCCCCTGTTTGTGCTTTTTATAACGTTTTAATAAATTATATAACATTTTTCCTGTTTTTGCATATATTTTTTTGATGAAAATATAAATATAGAAGGATAGAGTAAAAAGCTGGATTTTATTGTAAAATTATAACGTTATAAAATAGAAGAATGTAAAAAAGAGGTAAAATAACATGAAAAAATAAGTTAAAAGAGGTAAAATTTGTAAAATATGTCAAAAAATATATTGACACGTTTCAAAATAAATGGTAGTATGAAGCTGTAGCAAAGAGAAAATGACACGATACAAAATTAGGAGGAAAAAACTATGAAAAAAGTGTTAGCTACGGTACTTACTGGTGCAATGGTAATGGCAATGGGCGGTGTTGTTGTGCAGGCAGATGAGGTGGACAAGAGCGAATCCATCGTGGTCTATACCAACAACGGAGGAGAAGGAAGAGATCAATGGCTGATTGAACGTGCGGCTGAAGAGGGATATAATGTCCAGGTTGTTCACGGCGGTGCTTCT
>NBJMC04201__coassemble_178_pt1 | contig 88393 bp, 74 predicted proteins | sample NBJMC04201__metabat2_high_PE_014 | metagenome-assembled genome bin NBJMC04201 | reverse complement strand
TTATTCAAGTTGGAAATGTGCTGTATAAATACAGTACTTTTTTTGGAAAAACACATATAATTTTTGGCTTTTTTTTCGATGAAAAAAGTGCCGAAAAAGATACTTATATCATACTGCGGGAGCGCTTTACTACGAATTTACTACGATTGAAAACAATGTGGCTGAAATGGGGGCAAGATTTTGTTTGCAGGCGTTTTCTGTCAACGATATAATTTTTGCATCACTTATTTTTACAAAAGAAAGGGGTTTTTACGAATGTCAAATGCAAAGAGGAAAGACAGCAAAGGCCGCAATTTACGAACAGGGGAGAGCCAGCGCAAAGACGGAAGATATGCGTATAAGTACACCGATGCATATGGCAAGCCGCAGTTTGTGTATTCCTGGAAGCTTGTTCCCACGGACAGGATGCCGGCGGGAAAGAGGGAGGATATTTCTCTCCGGGAGAAGGAAACTCTGATCCGGAAGAATCTGGACGACGGGATCAATACCAGGGGAGGGAAGATGACGGTATGTCAGCTTTATGAGAAGACTGTCAGCCAGAAAAGGAATGTCCGGCACAATACCCAGAAAGGGCAGCACTATCTGAAAACGATTCTGGAGAAGGACCCGTTAGGAGGGCGGAGCATTGATTCTGTGAAGCTGTCGGACGGGAAAGACTGGGCAATCCGCATGAGCGAGAAGGGATATGCCTACAGGACGATCAACAATTATAAGCGCTCGCTGAAAGCTGCCTTCTACATGGCGGTGCAGGACGACTGCATCCGTAAAAATCCTTTTGATTTCAAGCTGAGCGATGTCCTGGAGGACAATTCCGGTCCAAGGACGATCCTTACTCCGGAACAGGAGGCGCAGATGCTGGCATTTATGGTGATGGACAAGACCTACAGCAAATACTACGACGAAGTGGTGATCCTTCTGGAAACAGGGCTTCGGATCTCGGAATTCTGCGGGCTGACGATGAACATTGATATGACGAACCGGATCATAAATGTGGATCATCAGCTGATGAAGGATACGGAGATCGGCTATTATATCGCGACTCCGAAGACGAAGAATGGAATCCGCCAGCTGCCTATGACGGAACGGGCGTATCGGGCTTTTCAGCGGATACTGAAGAACCGGGGACGGGCCCAGCCGGTTGTGATCGGCGGCTACAGGAATTTTCTTTTTCTCAATGCAAAGGGGTTGCCCAAGGTGGCGGGAGATTATAAGAGTATGCTGAAAGGACTGGTGAAAAAATACAATAAAACACATACAGACCAGCTTCCAAATATCACGCCGCATTCGCTCCGGCATACCTACTGTACGAATATGGCCAATAAGGGAATGAACCCTAATACCCTTCAGTATATTATGGGACACGCCAATATCACTATGACGTTGGGGTATTACGCTCACGGGACTTTTCATTCGGCGAAGGAAGAGATCGCCAGACTGGTATCCTGATGGTTCGGAGAAGCGTACTACTTATTTACTACTTTCGTTGCAGATATGGAGAAAGATTGTTTATGGCGCCTTGACGGACATGGTGAATGCCGGTAAAATTAGATTAGATAAAGCCGGAAAGGAGTTATGACAGATGAGTATGTTTTTAAACTGTTTCACAGTGTATGACAGATACCGGGCCGTCTTGAACAGTCCTTATTTTGTGGATAAGACATTACTTCTGGAAGAACTGATTCCTCTGCTTTGTCAGGAACAGCGTTTTGTCTGTATTACCCGGCCCCGCAGATTTGGAAAGACAGTTATGGCTAATATGATCGGCGCCTTTTTTCAGAAAGGGGCGGACAGCTGTGACATTTTTGACAATCTTTTAATTGCCGGAAAAGAAGACTATAAAAATCATCTGAACAGGCATAATGTGATTTTTATTGATTTCAGTGAGATGCCGGAGAACTGCAGTAGTTACAGCCAGTATATTTCCCGGATTCTCAGCGGTCTTAAGCAGGATCTTTCCAATGCTTTTCCGGAGTTGGATATAGATAAAGAAAAATCTGTATGGGATATCCTGACGGCTGTTTTTGAAAAAAACGGCCAGAAATTTATTTTTATAATGGATGAATGGGATGCAGTATTCCATATGTCTTTTATTACAGAGGATAACCGGAAAGAATATCTGCAGTTCCTGAAACTGCTGTTAAAAAGTAAAAGTTATGTGGAACTGGCTTATATAACAGGAATCCTGCCAATTGCCAAATATTCCAGCGGTTCTGAACTTAATATGTTCCAGGAATATGATATGGCGACCAAAATAAGATACAGTGAATATTTTGGATTCCTGGATTCAGAGATTGATATGCTTTATGAGCGTTATACGAAAAATACTGTAAATCCAAGAATCACAAGGCAGGAATTAAAAGAGTGGTATGATGGTTATCATACCGCTTCGGGCGAAAGACTGTATAATCCACGTTCTGTAGTATGTGCATTATCAGACGGACAGCTTGCAAGTTACTGGACAAGTTCAGGGCCATACGATGAAATTTTTTACTGTATCCGGAATGATTTGGAACACATCCGGGATGATCTTGCGCTGATGGTCTGCGGTGAAAGCGTGGATGCCAGGATTGGAGAGTTTGCCGCGTTTTCTATGGATCTTAAGACCAAAAATCAGATATACTCTGCAATGGTGGTTTATGGTCTGCTGACTTACGATGACGGACGGGTTTTGATTCCTAACCGGGAATTGATGTTGAAATATGATGAACTTCTGCAGACAGAAGATTCTCTGGGATATGTTTATCGTCTGGCGGCCAGATCAGAACAGATGCTGAAAGCGACACTTGCAGGTGATACAGATACAATGGCGGAAGTTCTTGAATATGTCCATGATACAGAAATTCCTGTTTTGTCTTATAATCATGAGACAGAACTTGCCGCAGTAGTAAATCTCGTATATCTTGCCGCGCGTGACAGATACCGGGTGGAACGTGAAGACAAAGCAGGAAAAGGATTTGTGGATTTTATTTTCTACCCGCTGCGAAGGAATGATCCCTGTATGATCCTGGAATTGAAAGTTGATCATACACCGGAAGAAGCAATACATCAGATTAAAGAAAAAAAATATATATCCAGATTTTCCGGAAAGCTGGGAGAACTTCCGCAATACACAGGCCGTATTCTGGCAGTGGGAATTGGTTATAAAAAGAAGACAAAGCAGCATTTATGCGCGGTGGAAGAACTGCAGAGAAGTGTCTGAGTTGCCGTAGATATCCGTAAGGAGAAATATGCATAGAACTTAAAAGGAGGAAACTATCATGGAAAGACATGCGTTTGCAATGAAGATCAAGAAGGAACAGATGAATACATACCGCAGGAAACTGGGAGAGATCTGGCCGGAGCTGACGGCACTGCTTGACAGGAATGGGATCACCAATTTCAGCATCTGGAATGCGGAGGATCTGATCTTCGGATATTATGAAAATAAAGACGGAATGAAACTCAGCGCGGAAGACGAGGCGGCAAAGAAAGCCATTACAGAGAAGATAGAGGATACCTTCATCTGGATTTCCACGCCCGGAGAGGATATGCGTCTGATGTACCATAATTTTGGAATCGTAAGGGAGAGCAAGGAGCTGATCCGTCACAGAGTATTTATGACGAAGCTGAAAGACGGCTGCGAGGAAGAGTATAAGGCACGTCACGACGGACTGGTCGCCCAGAGGGGAGACACTGTGGATCCCGGCCCGGACAGCAACTTCAGTATCTGGAGCGCAGGCGGATATATCTTCGGCTATGATGAGATCGATACTACCATGGAAGTAGAAGAGACGGTAGAAGCCAGAGAGGCTACAGTTTCCTGGGAGATGCGCCAGCTTGAGATCATGGACTGGATCACAAATGACGTGGACTGGATGACAGGGGACGTTCATGCAGATGTGAAACGTCTGGCATGGCATAATTGATATAATGCAGATAAACTGCGGCTCCGCAGCATGGGAAGATTTTCCGGCTGCGGAGCCGTAACTTTTCCATCCGGTCATCATTCCGTCGGTGTATGAAGATGTTTCCTTTCCTGTACACGCACCTCTCCTGAGTCCAGAGCGGCTACAGTGCCGTCCTTATACCGGACGATCAGCCGGCATTCCCCATCGACATCCAGGGCAGAAGCTTTTTTTGTTCCTTCCGGAAGAAGGACAAGGATTTCCCTCCCGATAAGGAAACTGCGTTCCCGGTATTCCTGTATATAGGAGCTGTCCTCCAAAGACTGGCACAGCGCCATAAAACAGTTGAGAAACGCGGCGGCCAGGCGGTTTTTGCTGTCGCCCATGGCTTCTGAAAAAACAGCTCCGGCTATATTTTTGAGTTCTTCTGGAAAACCGTTTTCGGGAGGATAAACATTGATTCCGATGCCCAGAATCACATAATCCAGAAAACCGTCCTCCAGAGCAACAGAAGCTTCTGTGAGGATGCCGCTTACCTTTTTTCCATCCATATAGATATCGTTGACCCATTTGATCAGCGGCCTTCTGTCTGGGAACCTGGGATGAGCACACAGCCCTCCGGCGCTCCGGCGGCGGCTTTTTCCCGAAGGAGAGCGTTGGTGGAGGCAGCGGCGGGAAGAACAGTCAGTTTTATTTGTGAGCAGGAGGATTCCAGATATTTCTGAATGCCCTGGACTGAAAGGATATCCGTATCGGCGGCAAGACAGTAGCCTTTGTTCTGCGCGGCATGGATTTTGTAGCCTTCTTTCCGCAGGCTGTTGACAGCTTTCCATACGGCAGTTCTGGAAACAGAGAGCTTGTCCGCGATTTCTTCTCCGGAAAAATAGACGCCTTTATTTTTTTCAAAGAGAGTAAGAAGCTTTTCCTTTGTTGTCATCTTATATCCGCCTTTCTCCCGGATGCTCCGGGCAGATCTGTTTTATACCCATGCAGTTCTTCCCGGCCGTGCCCGGGTTTCTGCCGGGCCGTTTCCGGTTCTGACAGAGCAGGATAAATCTTCCCCACATATTTCTGAAAGATATCGTGGATCAGGGAATAGGTCAGCTTTGCCATGTGCTCCGGCGTTGCCCGGGCAGGGGAAGAAAGCCATGATCTGATCATGCCGACACATCCGTTCAGAACAAAAGCATAGGCGTGGGCGGCGTCTGTGCCGCTCTTTAGCGAGTTGGCAGGAACAGGCGAAAGAATTCTGGCAGCCAGAAGGTTTTCGACCTTTTCTACAAAAGCCATGTCGCCCTTCGGTCCGAGAAAAGCCAGAAACAGTTCTTTGTTGTCGTCCAGGATGGAAAAGAAACGGGCGATAAATCTCATAACACTGTTCTGGTCACTGTGATCAATAGGATATGCCTCCATTACCTGAACAATCTCCTCCATAACTTCTTCCTCTATTTTCTGAAGCATCTGATAAATATCCGTATAATGAAGATAAAAGGTGGAACGGTTGATATCCACCTCATCTACAAGTTCTTTTACGGTGATCTCGTTGATGCTTTTCTCCTGCATCAGCCGGGCCAGGCCACGGCGAAGCTGCGCCTTTGTTTTTCTGACCCTCCGGTCAACTTTTTCTGCCATAATTTCCTCCTGAAAAATACAGTCTGTTCAACAGACTTCTTTTATTCTGTCTATTACTGGATAAAACCATATGTTTTTGCGGCTTGTATTTTTTCTTATGGATAGTATAATACATCCCAAAATAAAAAACAACAGAATGTCTATTAATAGAACTATGTTATAAAAATTCTGCTGTATTTAAAACGCAGATAAAAGAAAAACAGGAGAGGAATACAGATATGTTGAAAAACGAATGGAAAAGTCTTTTAAAAAACAAGATTCTGCTGATAGTAATTGCGGCGGTAATTCTGATCCCCGTGATTTACGCAGGACTGTTTCTTAAATCCATGTGGGATCCCTACGGAAATCTGGACAAACTTCCCGTGGCGGTAGTCAATCTGGATAAGAAGGCGGATTATGAAGGAACGCCGCTGGATATAGGGAGGGAAATGACAGAGGCGTTGAAAGAAAATGATTCCCTGGATTTCTATTTTGTGGACAGCGCAGAGGCCAGCCGGGGACTTGCCAATGGAACCTATTATATGGTCATTACTATTCCGGAGGATTTTTCTTCCAACGCGGCGACGCTTATGGACGACCATCCGAAGAAAATGGAACTTCTCTGCGAGACAAACCCGGGAACCAATTATATTGCTTCCAAGATGGGCGAGAGCGCTCTGACAAAAATAAGGGATGAGATCGCAGGCGAAGTGACAGAAACTTATACAAAAGCGGTGTTCGACCAGATTGCGGAAGCCGGAACCGGAATGCAGGAGGCGGCGGACGGAGCCGGAGAACTGAAGGATGGAATCAGAAAAGCCGGAGAGGGAAATGAGACAGTCACCGCTAATCTGGAAAAGCTGGCGGACAGTGTCCTGACTTTTCAAAATGGAGCGGAAACACTTGAAAAGGGCCTGAAAGAATATACAGCAGGTGTCTCTCAGGTGAACGATGGAGCGAAAACTCTGAAGAACGGAACGGACTCCCTTACCGCCAGGATCCCGGAACTGACAGAAGGAGCCGACGCTTTAGATAATGGCGTGAGACAATATACAGACGGCGCGGCAAAGCTGAACGCAAACTCCGGGCAGCTTCAGGCCGGAGCAGAAAGCCTGAAATCAGGAGCCGGGGATCTGGCAGAAGGCATGGATGCCTTAAAAGACGGCGCGGCACGGTATATAAGCGGCGCAAACACTCTTGCCGACGGAATAGCACAGTATCTGGCAGGAACTGAGCAGCTTTCTGAAGGGGCGGAGAAATTATCGGCGCTGGAAAACCTGGGACAGATATCGTCAGGAATAAAGGAGCTAAACGATGGTGTTTCCAAAGGAGAAAATTCTCTGACAGAAGGAACAAAAAATTTAGAAGCCGGCCTGGGACAGCTTTATGAAAAAGTAAAGACTGTGTCGGAGAGTTCCTCGGCCGATACTCTGAAGCAGATTGCTTCTGGTATTTCCCAGGCGAAGACCGGTATGGAAAATGCGGGAAAGGAAATAAAAGGAGTAGAAAACGGGATATCGGAGGCTTCTCAGGAAATCGGCCAGACGGCGGACAGTATAAGCGCTGCCGCAGGTGAGATCGCGTCGGCAGCAGGAGTGCTTCAGGGATCCTTTGAATTTGTTTCAGACGGATTCAGCACTGCGGCGGGAATAACGGAACAGTGCGCCGCAGACGCAAACGGCCGGATCGAGGAGGCGAACCGTCAGATTGCCGCGGCAAACGCACAGATCGCACAAGACCAGTCGTCTATGGGAAATGCGGCGGCAGCGCTGGCGGCGCTTCAGGCCGGAGCAGATGAAAATGGAAATATTTCCGCAGCGGAACTGGACGCAGTGACAGCTATGCTGGGAGTTCCTTCAAACAGTGCGGAGGGAGTAGAAGGAATAGACGCGGGGGCTTATATTTCACAGATAAATGAGACGGCGGCTTCGGTATCCTCGCAGGCTGCTCAGATACAGTCGTCTTTAAACAGCGCGGCGGATCAGATGAATCAGACGGCTGCCGGACTAAAGGCCGAAGCGGAAACTTTGAAAGGCAGAGCGGCGGAAGCAGAAAACGGGGCGGAGACTATCCGCGCCGAAGCTGAAAAACTGGAGGCGGCGGCAGGCTCTATTCCGGATATTCCGGCGGATGCTCTGGCGGAGATCACCAGCGCGGTAAAAGCCCTTTATGACGGAGCAGGAGCAGTAAATCAGGGGGTAGAGGCGGTTTCCGGCGGGCTCTGCGCTCTGGAGTCCGCAACAGAAGCATTTCCAGACGCAGCTCAGGGAATTCAAAAGCTGAGCGAAGGCATTCAGGCGGTAACGGAGAAAAACAGCGTTCTTGAGGAAGGAGCAGAAAATCTTAAGGCTGCGGGAAGCGAAGTCCTTTCCGGAGTCAGCCGTCTTTCTTCCGGCGGAAAGACTTTGGGCGAAGGGATAAATACATTAAGCGAAGGAATTGCCGCCTACACAGAGGGAGCGGCGGAACTGGACAGAAACGGCGCTCCTCTCAGAGAAGGAAGCGAAAAGCTTGCGGAAGGGGCAAAGATGCTGACAGAGGGAGCCGGCCAGCTTTCCCAGGGAACGGCTGCTCTCTATACCGGAACTTCCAGACTGGAGGGCAGCAGCCAGGCACTGAACAGCGGAGCCTCAAAGCTTTCTGAAGGGGCAGGACAGATCCACGACGGAGCGGGACAGCTTTACGAGGGATCAAAGGAACTTGGAAGCGGTATAAAAGAACTGGGTAAAGGCTCGGAAACATTGCAGTCCAGTCTGGAAAGGGGAGCCGGGCAGATCAGGGAGAAAAAGGCAGACGAGAGCATGACGGAGATGTTTGCCTCTCCGGTACAGGAAAAAGAAACCAAGATGACGACAGTAGAAAATAACGGTCACGCCATGGCGCCTTATATGATGTCCGTGGGACTTTGGGTGGGCAGCCTGGCCTTCTGCCTGATGTATCCGCTGACAGAATACAAAGGAAAACTGAAATCTGGTACGGCATGGTGGGCCTCCAAAGCCTCTGTGCTGTATCCGGTGGCCCTGCTTCAGGGAATCCTGCTGATCGTGCTTCTTCACTTTATCGACGGGTTTACTCCGGCAAAGATGACAGAGACAATACTTTTTGCCTGTCTTGCTTCAGCGGCCTTTACTTCGATCATGTATTTCTTTAACGTTGCTCTTGGAAAGGTTGGAAGTTTCCTGATGCTGATTTTTATGGTGGTACAGCTTGCAGGCTCCGCTGGAACTTATCCGGTGGAAATCTCCCCCTCTTTTGTATCGAAGATCCACAGGTATCTTCCATTTACTTATACGGTGGACGCTTTTCGCAGCACCATCGCAGGAGGAGAAAGCATATGGAAATCTGTTCTTGTTCTGGCAGTACTTACCGTATTCTTCACCGGGCTGACGATTCTTCAGTTCGGATTTATGGCAAGGGAAAAGAAGAAGGGCAAAAAGATCCTGCTGGACTGGCTGGAAGAACGGGGCGTGGCGTGACAGAATAAAAAGTGCAGATCCCTCAGTTATGAGGAACCTGCACTTTTTACACCGCCTTTTTACATAGAAAACACTTTCCTTTATCCTTCTTATAACACGAGGGAAGGCGCGGTGTAAACCCGTGCGCCCAGCTCACTGTCCAGCATATAAAGGCTCTTCGGGTCATCGCCGAAAAGCTCAAAACGCTTGATAAGGTTGTCGGCGTTATTTTCCTCTTCGCCCTGTTCTTTGACAAACCAGTCAAGGAACTGCATGGTGCGGAAGTCCTTTACAGAATATGCCGCGTCGTAGATATTGTGGATCAGAGATGTTACGTACTGCTCATGCTTTAAGGTTTCTTCGAGGACGGTCTTTGCGTCTGTAAGCGCAACATCCGGTTTGTCTACGGCGTTAAGCTCGATTTTTTCTCCGTTGTTCTGCATATACTGGATAAACAGCATGGCATGATCCCGTTCCTCCTGCGCCTGAACCTTAAACCAGTTGCCGAAGCCGTCCAGACCCTGGTCATAATAATAATTGGAAAAGTCCAGATACAGATATGCGGAGTAGAATTCTTTGTTGATCTGGTTGTTTAAAAGTTCTGATACTTTTTTATCTAACATAATGTGGCCTCCTGTTAATATGTTTTATATGCTGACTGTATTGTACACCAGGCAGAGGGCGGCGTAAATACTATGGAAGAGGAAATTACAGGATTCTTCCTGTGTAAATCCGGAATTTTTCTGTGCAAACCTGGAATTTAACGAAAATATCTGGCATGGATTGTCAGAACTGTGGCTGCTACTCCGGTGGTACGGAAGAAATCACAGAAAGAGTAAAAACTGTGGTAGAAGTGGAGCATATGATACGGAAGAAAATGCAGAAAGAGCGAAACCTGTGGTAGAAGTGGAGCCTATGATACGGAAAAAAATGCAGAAAGAGCGAAACCGGTGGTAGAAGTGGAGCCTATGATACGGAAGAAAATGCAGAAAGAGTAAAAACTGTGGTAGAAGTGGAGCCTATGATACGGAAGAAAATGCAGAAAGAGCGAAACCTGTGGTAGAAGTGGAGCTTATGATACGGAAGAAAATGCAGAAAGAGTAAAAACTGTGGTAGAAGTGGAGCTTATGATACGGAAGAAAATGCAGAAAGAGTAAAAGCTGTGGTAGAAGTAGAGCTTATGATACGGAAGAAATCACAGAAAAAGTAAAAGTTACCGTAGAGTGAGCGGGAACCACACCTGAAAAGTAAAAATCTCCTGGCGGTTCAGCCAGGAGTCGGCAAGGTAATACCCCAAATTGTAACTGATTAAAATGATGGCGATGGAGAGAAGAACCGCCATCCATATTTTCCGGCGTCTGTTCACGGCAGCCTCCTTTCTGGATTGCTGTTACCCTATTCTGTCCGGTTTCAGCGCGGATTATACACTGTACGATTTAACAGATTCCTCACAATTTTCCCACAAAGTCAACACAAATTTTTCCTATACTCAAGGCATCAAAAGAAAACAGAGATTTCCAAGGAGGGGATTTTTCATGGAAGATATGAATACACAGCTGAACAATATGAATCAGCAGAATAATGAGGATAAAGACAATAAGAAGAAAGGCAGAGTAAAGCGCGCGGTGAAGAGAGGAACAGGAATCGCAATCTGTGCAGTGCTTGCAGGAGGACTTGCGGCAGGCGCATATGAAGGCGTGAACAGGATCACCGGATGGAATGAGAACGATGTGGTAGCCGCTGCGAAGGAAGATAACCGGGCGCAGCTTATGCAGACCAAGAGCGACAAAGAATCTGACGGAGATTCTTCCGACAGTAAGGACGAGGGAAGCTCCGGAAGCGCGGAGACCAAAGGAAGCCTGGATGTTTCCGATATCGCGGAAGAGGCGATGAAATTCGTTGTATCCATCACCACCAAGTCGGTGGAGGAAGTTCAGAATTATTACGGATACTTCGGTTTTGGCAACGGCTTTACTACTCAGCAGGAGGTTGAAGGAAGCGGTTCCGGAATTATCGTAGGAAAGAATGACGACGAGCTTCTGATCGCAACAAACTATCATGTGATCGAGGGAGCAGATAATGTATCTGTTACCTGTGTTGACGGAGAAGTATATGAAGCATCCGTAAAGGGTTATGATGCGGACCGGGATCTTGCGGTTGTATCCGTTGCCCTTGACGATATTTCCGACGATACCATGGACGCGATCACGGTTGCGCCCATCGGAAGTTCCGACGATCTGAAGATCGGCGAGCAGGTTGTCGCTATCGGTAACGCTCTGGGATACGGCCAGTCAGTAACTACCGGTATCGTCAGCGCCAAGAACCGTCAGCTGGATGATAACGGCCAGGCGGACGAAGATTCTGACGGTGTGAACCTGATCCAGACAGACGCGGCCATCAATCCCGGCAACAGCGGCGGCGCCCTTCTGAATATGGACGGCGAAGTAGTGGGCATCAACTCCGCGAAACTTGCTTCCACAGAGGTGGAAGGAATGGGCTACGCGATTGCGATCTCTGACGTATCTGACGTCCTTGAGGATCTGATGAACGAGACTCCCCGTGATGTTGTAGAGAATCATGGCGTCCTGGGAATTACAGGAAGCACGGTAAGCGAGGAAGGCCAGATGTACGGCATTCCGGAAGGCGTGTTTGTTGCTTCTGTTGAGGAAGACGGTCCTGCAGCTGACGCAGGTATTGTGGAGAATAATGTTATCACTGAATTCGATGGCAAGAGAGTACGTTCTATTGAGGCTCTGATAGACCTTCTCCAGTATTATGAGCCCGGTGAAGAGATCGAGGTAACTCTTCAGGTAATGGACGGCGACGGATACAAGGAGAAGACAGTGACCGTTACTCTGGGAGAAGACGACAGTAAGGACGACGAGAAATCAGACGACAATGGAGACGGCAGCGGAGAACAGAGTATCCTGGAAGACTGGCAGAATGGGGAGGAAGATAATACAGGATACGAAGAGTTCTTTGGAATGTGGTAATAATCTCTTTTCTCTTATAAATATTGTTACAATAGAAAATTAAGGGCAAACAGAAGACCTGTCAACCGGCAGTACAGAAACCGGGATGACAGGTCTTCTGTTTATTATAAATATACTTTATTACAGTTCGTCGCTTCGGACAGCGCCGATGCCAAGCCCTCCAGGGCCCACATGGGTGCCGATGCTGGCAGTCAGCGGAAAATACACCATTTCCATATCCGGGAAGCTGTCGGTCAGCTCTTTTTTGAACGCCTCCAGTTTCTCAGGTTCCATCGCAGTATTGGCAAGTCCTACTTTCAGTTTCCCTGCCTTATGGAGAGGCGCGAGGCGGGTGTCGATGTCGTGTTTCAAAGCGTTCAGCATACTCTGGAAGGCGGATTTCATGCCGCGGGCTTTGGCGTAGGATTCCAGTTTTCCTCCCTGGATAGTGAGAACGGGTTTTACTCTGAGAACCGTGCCAAGAGCGGCTGCGGCAGCGGTGATCCGGCCGCCTTTTTTCAGATATTCAAGGGTATCCACTGCGATATAGATCGTGGCGTCCAGAGCTTCCGCTTCCAGGATTTCTTTTATTTCGGCGGCGCTTTTTCCCGCGTCGGCGAGATTCCGGGCCTCAAGAGCGGCGATTCCCTGGGTGACGGAGATCCTGTGGTTGTCCGCCACGAAGACCCTGCCCTTATAAGGCTCCTCCTCAGCTAACAGCATTGCCGTCTGGCAGGTGCTGCTGAGGCCGGAGGACATGGAAATGAACACCACTTCGTCATGAGAGCCGAGAAGTTCATCCCACATGGCGGAAACATCTCCCGGCGACGGCTGGGATGTGGAGATCACAGCTCCCTCTCCCTGCCGCCGGAAAAACTCATCCAGAGAAATATTGATTCCTTCACTGTAGGTTTCCCCGTCGATGATCACCGGCATAGGAAGCACATGTATTCCGTAATGTATTCCTTCTGACGGCATGATGCCGCTGTTGCTGTCTGTCATAATGGCGATACTGGCCATGAAATCCCTCCTGAATGTTATTGTGTGTTACTTTAACAGGTGTTAAAATTATAGCAAACTGAAGCGAAAATCACAATTAACAATAATAGAAAAATGTAAGTTATTTATACAGAAAAGGAGAAATGTAAGATAATGGAAGACAAGCGGATCCTGAAGACAAAGCGCAGTCTGAAAAAAGCCATGACAGAAATGCTGGACAGAGAGGATTTTGAACATATTTCCATCACGGAGCTGTGCGGCAGGGCGGAGGTGAGCCGGATCACATTTTACTCCCACTACAGCGATAAATACGCCCTTCTGGACGATATCTTCAACGACCTCCTGGCGGTGGGGACGGAAGATTATTACAGGCGGCAGAAGGAGAACAATCCGGGAGGGAAACTGACGGCGGGCTATGTAAATATGCTGGACAGTATCCTGAAAGTATATTATGACAGATTTGATTTTTTTCAGCATACGGATCCGGAAAAAAATCCCTACCTTGCCTCCAGAATGTACAGCATCATTCTGGAAACGGTAGAGATGCACACCCTTCATGTGAAGAAAAGAATGAAGCTGAAATATTCCCCAAAAAAGATCGCGGGCTTTGTCTGTTTCGGGATGTTCGGATTCGTAAACGAAGCTCATAACGAGAAGACTCCGCTGATACAGATCCAGAAAGAAGCAAGAGGACTTCTGGCGGATCTGCTCCGTTCGGGAATCCTGGCGGAGTCGAAAGAATGACCTGCAAACCATGTTGAAAGCCAACAACGGGTCTGTTATACTTGTTCACAGGATAAGTTCCGGAAATGTGGATAACTTTCCGGAACGCAGATTAAAAATGTGGATTGATATATAAACGGAGATATTTCCATGGAAAAAAGAAAACTGATCATAGACTGTGATCCGGGCGTGGACGACGCGCTGATGCTGGCATACGCCGCGGCTCACAGAGACGAATTTGACATACTTGCCGTGACGACAGTGAGCGGCAATCAGGATATAGAAAAAGTGACCAGGAACGCCCTGGATCTCCTGTCTTTTTATGGAATGGATGTTCCGGTGGCGAAGGGTATGGGAGAACCACTGGTAAAGAAATCCCAGTACGCGCCGGAGACCCACGGAGAGAGCGGGCTCGGCGCCTGTGTGCTGCCCCGGTCATCCGGGAATCCGGTGGACGAGAATGCGGTTCTTTTTATCCGCAGGATCCTTATGGGACTTAAGGAGGGAGAAAAAGCGGATATCGCCGCCACAGGCCCACTGACCAACATTGCCCTGGTGCTGAAGCTTTTTCCGGAAGTAAAAGAAAAAATAAGAGAGATACTGTTTATGGGCGGATCTCTTAGCGGAGGCAACGTTACGGAAGCGGCGGAATTTAATTTCTATACAGACCCGGAGGCGGCGAAGATCGTTCTCCACGCGGGAGTCCCACTGATCATGTGCGGTCTGGACGTGACGGAGAAATGTACTCTTACCAGAGGACAGATCCTCAAGCTGTGTCAGTCCGGACATCCTGTGGCCCGTGTCTGCGGGGATATGGCAGGCTTTTCCCTGGAGAATACGTCGGACAAATACCGGGGAGAAACCAGTATGCATGACGTGGCGCCTCTGATGTACATGACCCATCCGGAGATTTTTAAGGGCGGTTTTCAGATACTGGACGCGGACTGTTCAGAGGGGCCGGCCAGAGGCGCCGTTCTCGGAGGATTCCGCTGGTGGCGGAATGAGGAGACGGAGGCCAATGTCTTCGCCCTGACAGACGCGGATACAGCGAAATTCCAGGAATATCTGATCGCAGCCCTGTACAGTGTCGGCGGCGCGGCTGATCCTTCCGGACTGTGATCCTGCAGCCAGCAAAAAACAGAGAAAGAGATATCTTATGAACTATATTGTGTTTGATCTGGAATGGAATCAGTGCCCCGGAGGAAAAAAGGGGGCCAACAAAAAGATACCTTTCGAGATCATAGAAATCGGAGCGGTAAAGCTGAATAACGAGAAAGAAGTGACAGACACGTTTCATCAGATGATCTGTCCCCAGGTCTATAACTGGATCCATGAAAGTATTCATGAAGTGATCCATGTGGATTACAAGGACCTTCTGGAGGGCGTGCCTTTTCCCCAGGCGGCCAGGGAATTCCTGGAGTGGTGCGGGACAGACTATATTTTCTGTACATGGGGGAACCAGGATCTGACAGAATTCCAGAGAAATCTGAAATATTACGACATGCTGTGCCTTCTGCCGGGACCGGTATATTATTATGACGCCCAGAAGCTTTTCAGTTGGTTCCATGAACATAAGAAGCAGCGGAGAGGGCTGGAATACGCGGTGGATACGCTGGGCCTTGCAAAGAACAGATGCTTTCACCGGGCGGAGGAGGACGCGGAATATACGGCGGAAGTGTTCGGATGTCTGGACGGGGATGTGATAAAACCGTATCTTTCCGTGGATGTGTATCAGAATCCCGCCAGAAAAAAAGAGGAGATCCATATCTCCTATCCCTCCTATGACAAATATATTTCCAGAGAATTTACAGATAAAGAAAAGATCATGAAAGACCGGGAAGTGACCAGTACCCGCTGCCCGCTCTGCCATATTCCTGCCAAAAGAAAGATCCGGTGGTTCATGAATAACAATTCCAGGGTCTATGAGAGTATTTCTTTCTGCCAGGAACACGGATATGTCAAAGGCAAGATCCGGATCCGCAAAACAGACGAGGGCGGATATTATGCCGTGAAGACCATAAAGAACGTGGACGAAGAAAAAGCGGAGGAAATCCGTGAAAAACGGGATTCCCTCCGCAGGAAGCGCAGAATGCATTCTGCCGGCGCGTCACAGGAGAAGATCTGAAAACAGTGTCTTCTGATAAAGGCTGGCGGTTCCCACCTGCCATCCGTTGAATGCGTAGGAAGTCTCCAGGATGGGAAGGCCCGCCGCATTCTCCACAAGCCGGCGGCTGGAGGCCAGACGGTCTGTGCCGATGCCGTTGGGAAGAGTCACAGTAGGAGTCCGGAGGGAGTAGAAGAGAACAGAATCTCTGTAATCCTTCCGGATATATTTTTCCGCAGGAAGATAGGAGGCGGATACAGGCGCTGCGCCCTCGTAAACGGAAACTCTGGAAAAATTATTGAATCCGTAATCCAGAAGAGCCGCCGTGTCGGAATAGGCTCCGTTTACAGACTTCATCACTACCGCCACCAGATACATATTGCCTCTCCGGGCATAGGTGACAAGAGTATTGCCCGCGGCTTCCGTGTAGCCTGTCTTGCCGCCGAGAACACCCTCGTAGGCGTACTGCTGTCCCTCCATCATCTTATGGTGATTGAGAAGATACCGTGTTTCCGCGAACTTGTTGGTGGGCGGGATCTCATAGTAATCTCTGGTGGTGTACCGGCGGAAACTGGGATTCAGCCAGGCCGCTCTGGCGATCTTCGCCATATCCCTTGCGGAAGTATAATGCAGTTCGTCGGGAAGTCCGTTGGGATTGTTGAAGTGGGTGTTGGTGCATCCCAGCTGCCGGGCTTTCTGATTCATAAGTTCCACGAATTTTTTTACAGAGCCGCAGGCCTCCTCCGCAACGGCGAGAGTCATCTCGTTGGCTGACTGGAGCATGACTGCCATGAGAACCTGATCCATGGTGAACTGTTCGCCGGTATCCGCGTAAATACTGGAGCTGTTGCTCTCTGTGATACCGTAGGCGGCGCTTTCGGACATGGTCAGGCTGCCGTTCAGATCCAGCCGCTCGCAGGCCAGAAGCGCGGTCATGATCTTGGTGATACTTGCCGGATACTGCGCCTTATCCGCGTTTTTGGCATAGAGGACCGTTCCGGTGCTCATGTCCATCAATATGGCGGACTCTCCCTCGATCTTCGGGCCGGCCGGCCATTCCTTAATACTGTCTGTGTCCGGCGCCTGGTTGTAATACTCTGTGTGGGGATCCGGCGTGGGCGTGGCGGTGACTATGGGAGCTTCCTCATAATAGCCGGAACTCTCTTCGGAGGCCGCAGCGGCGGCAGGGAAAGAACATGCCATAACCGATGCGAGAACTCCGCAGAGGATTTTCTTTGTTACATTCTTTATTTTCATAAAAAATACCTTTCTCATCTGAACCTGTAATCTTTACGTTTGCGGTTATTATATCATATCAGATCAAGGTTACAATCTATTTTTACAGTTTCTCCATGAAAACCGGGTAAAATACTTGACATATAGTTTTTTTACACCTTATAATAGAACAGCACGCGAAATATGCAGAAACTGTGATGGAGACAGTACGCCGGAAGCACAGTGAACGCTTCAGCGAGCCGGGGAATGGTGGAAGCCCGGCGCAAGTAGCACCGGCAGAAGATCACTCCGGAGTTTCTTTCCTGAACCTTAAGAAGTAGGGGAAGACGGTTCTCCCGCCGTTAGAGGGGACATGTATCGGCGTATTATGCCCGTACAATGTAACAGGTGGTGCGAATGTATATACAGCTTTCGTCCTTTTACAGGACGGGGGCTTTTTTATTATACCAGGGTCAAAAGACCGGATATTCACCTGTGCTTGCACAAAGATGAATATCCGGTCTTGGGATCCGCCAAAATAAGAGAAAAAGGAGGAATTTACTTTGTACCAGAAGGTAGATACGAATCTGAATTTTGTCGACCGTGAAAAAAAGGTCGAACAGTTCTGGAAAGAAAACCATATCTTTGAAAAAAGCATGGAGAACCGCAAAGAAGGCGAAACATACACTTTCTACGACGGACCGCCCACAGCCAACGGCAAGCCCCATATCGGCCATGTGCTGACCCGTGTTATCAAGGACATGATCCCCAGATACCGTACTATGAAGGGATATATGGTTCCCCGTAAGGCCGGCTGGGATACCCACGGACTTCCGGTAGAGCTGGAAGTGGAGAAGAAGCTTGGCCTGGACGGCAAGGAGCAGATCGAGGCTTACGGAATGGAGCCTTTCATCAAAGAATGTAAGGAAAGCGTCTGGAAATACAAGGGCATGTGGGAGGATTTCTCCTCTACCGTTGGTTTCTGGGCGGATATGGAACATCCTTATGTCACCTATGACGACAACTATATTGAGTCCGAGTGGTGGGCGTTAAAGGAGATCTGGAATAAAGGTCTTCTCTATAAAGGATTTAAGATCGTTCCCTACTGTCCCCGCTGCGGAACCCCGCTTTCCGCGCAGGAGGTTTCCCAGGGATACAAGACGGTAAAAGAGCGTTCCGCCATCGTCCGCTTCAAGGTGAAGGACGAGGACGCCTACTTCCTGGCATGGACCACAACGCCCTGGACCCTTCCTTCCAACGTAGGTCTCTGCGTCAATCCGGACGAGACATACTGCAAGGTAAAAGCTGCGGACGGATACACCTACTATATGGCGGAAGCCCTTCTTGACAAAGTGCTGGGCAAGCTGGCAAAGGAAGAAGGAGAAAAGGCGTACGAAGTTCTGGAAACCTATAAGGGTACAGATCTGGAATATAAGGAATACGAGCCACTGTTCAAATGCGCAGGCGAGGCTGCGGCAAAGCAGAAAAAGAAAGGCTTCCTCGTACTCTGCGACGGCTATGTTACCATGAGCGACGGTACCGGAATCGTACACATCGCCCCGGCGTTCGGTGAGGACGACAACCGCGTGGGACAGAAATACGGCCTGCCTTTTGTACAGTTCGTGGACGGACAGGGCAATATGACCGCCGAGACAGACTACGCCGGCGTGTTTGTAAAGAAAGCGGATCCAATGATCCTTAAGGATCTGGATAAAGAGGGCAAGCTTTTTGAAGCGCCGAAATTCGAGCACGATTATCCACACTGCTGGAGATGCGATACTCCTCTTATCTACTACGCGAGAGAATCCTGGTTCATCAAGATGACCGCGGTGAAAGAGGATCTGATCCGCAACAACAACACCATCAACTGGATTCCGGAGAGCATCGGCAAGGGACGTTTCGGCGACTGGCTGGAGAATGTTCAGGACTGGGGTATCTCCCGTAACCGTTACTGGGGAACTCCCTTAAATATCTGGCAGTGCGAGTGCGGACACATGCACTCCATCGGAAGCCGTCAGGAGCTCTACGAGATGAGCGGCGACGAGAAAGCGAAGACAGTGGAGCTTCACCGCCCCTATATCGATGAGATCACTATTAAGTGTCCGGAGTGCGGCAAAACCATGCACCGTGTGCCGGAAGTGATCGACTGCTGGTTTGACTCTGGCGCGATGCCTTTCGCACAGCATCATTATCCTTTTGAGAACAAAGACCTCTTTGAGCAGCAGTTCCCGGCGGATTTCATTTCCGAGGCGGTGGACCAGACAAGAGGATGGTTCTACTCCCTGCTGGCGGAATCCACCCTGCTCTTTAACAAGGCTCCTTATAAGAACGTTATCGTTCTGGGCCATGTGCAGGATGAGAACGGCCAGAAAATGAGTAAATCCAAAGGAAACGCGGTAGATCCCTTCGAGGCTCTGGAGAAATACGGCGCGGACGCTATCCGCTGGTATTTCTACGTGAACAGCGCGCCCTGGCTGCCTAACCGCTTCCACGGCAAGGCCGTTGTGGAAGGACAGCGCAAGTTCATGAGCACACTGTGGAACACCTATGCATTCTTCGTACTTTACGCGAATATTGACAATTTCGACGCGACAAAATATACTTTAGATTACAGCAGTCTTCCGGTTATGGACAAATGGCTCTTAAGCAAGCTGAACTCCGTGGTGAAGGCTGTGGATGATCATCTGGCAAACTACCGGATCCCGGAGAGCGCGAGAGCCCTTCAGGAATTCGTGGATGAGATGAGCAACTGGTATGTAAGAAGAAGCCGCGAGCGCTTCTGGGCGAAGGGAATGGAGCAGGATAAGATCAACGCCTACATGACTCTTTATACCGCCCTTGTGACAATCTCCAAGGCGGCCGCACCCCTGATCCCGTTCATGACGGAGGATATTTACCAGAACCTTGTACGGAGCATCGACAAAACCGCTCCGGAGAGCATCCATCTGTGCGATTATCCGGAAGTGAAAGAAGAATGGATCGACAGAGAACTGGAAGACGATATGGAAGAAGTTCTGAAGATCGTGGTTCTGGGCCGCGCTGCAAGAAATACGGCCAACATCAAGAACCGCCAGCCTATCGGCACCATGTTCGTTAAGACGGACAAAGAGATGGGCCAGTTCTATGTGGATATCATCGCAGATGAGCTGAATGTAAAGGAAGTAAAATTTGCCAAAGATGTGGAATCCTTTATTTCCTACAGCTTCAAACCCCAGCTGCGCACCGTGGGACCGAAATACGGAAAACTCCTGAACGGCATCCGCACGGCGCTTTCGGAGATCAACGGAATCCAGGCCATGAAGGAACTGAGAGACACAGGACTTCTTACCCTGGACATCGACGGAAACAAGGTGGAGCTTACGGAAGAGGATCTTCTTATCGAGACTGCCCAGACGGAGGGTTACGTGACAGAGAGCGATGGAGAGACTTCTGTTGTTCTTGACACGAACCTGACGCCGGAGCTGATCGAGGAAGGATTTGTCCGCGAGATCATCAGCAAGATCCAGACCATGAGAAAAGAAGCCGGATTCGAGGTAATGGACAAGATCCGGGTTTCCGCAAAAGATAATGAGCATATTATGAACATTATGAAAGACCATAAAGAAGAGATCATGTCTGAGGTACTGGCAGATGAAATGAATCTGGGCGAAACAGACGGCTACGTGAAAGAATGGAATATCAACAAGGAGAACGTAGTCTTCGGCGTGACCAGACTGTAGGAGGAGAAAAATATGATTAATAAGCAGTTCAAGAAGGAAGCTTTCAAGGAAAGCGTAAAAGAAAACGTAAAATTCCTTTACCGCAAGACACTGGAGGAAGCTACACAGGAGCAGATCTTCCAGGCTGTAAGCTACACGGTGAAGGACGTCATCATCGACAACTGGCTTGAATCACAGAATGCTTTTAAAGAGCAGGATCCCAAGATCGTATACTACATGTCCATGGAGTTCCTGATGGGCCGCGCCCTGGGAAACAATCTTCTCAACCTTACCGCCTACAATGAGGTAAAGGAAGCTCTGGAGGAGCTGGGACTGGATCTGAACGTGATCGAGGACCAGGAGCCGGATCCGGCTCTGGGCAACGGCGGCCTCGGCCGTCTGGCAGCCTGCTTCCTGGATTCTCTGGCGACGCTGAATTACTGTGCTTACGGATGCGGCATCCGTTATCATTACGGTATGTTCAAGCAGAAGATCGAGAACGGATTCCAGGTTGAGGTTCCGGATAACTGGCTGAAGAACGGATACCCCTTCGAACTGCGCCGTCCGGAATATGCCAAGGAAGTACATTTCGGCGGATATGTCCGTGTGGAATATGATCCCGGAACAGGCTCCAACCGTTTCATCCATGAGGGATACCAGGCAGTCAAGGCGGTTCCCTACGATATGCCGATCCTGGGATACAACAACGACATCGTAAACACCCTTCGTATCTGGGATGCGGAGCCCATTGTGGACTTCGGTCTGGACTCTTTCGACAAGGGTGATTATAAGAAGGCAGTGGAGCAGGAGAACCTTGCCCGCAATATCGTAGAGGTGCTTTACCCCAACGACAACCATATGGCAGGTAAGGAGCTGCGTCTGAAACAGCAGTACTTCTTCGTATCCGCCAGCCTTCAGGCAGCGATCGAGAAATATAAACAGCATCACAGCGACATCAGGAAGCTCTATGAGAAGGCAGTCTTCCAGATGAACGATACCCATCCCACCGTCGCGGTGGCAGAGCTGATGCGTATCCTCATGGACGAGGAAGGCCTCGGCTGGGATGAGGCGTGGGAAGTTACCACCAAATGTGTGGCTTACACCAACCATACCATTATGTCCGAAGCTCTGGAAAAATGGCCCATCGAGCTGTTCTCCAGACTGCTTCCCCGTGTATATCAGATCATCGAGGAGATCAACCGCCGCTTTATTATCGAAGTGCAGGCCAAATATCCGGGCAACTACGAGAAGATCAAGAAAATGGCTATCATCTATGACGGCCAGGTGAAGATGGCCCATCTTGCCATTGTTGCAGGCTTCTCCGTAAACGGCGTTGCCCAGCTTCATACCGAGATCCTGAAGAACCAGGAGCTGAAGGATTTCTATGAGATGATGCCCGAGAAGTTCAACAACAAGACCAACGGCATCACCCAGAGACGTTTCCTTCTTCACGGAAACCAGCTTCTGGCAGACTGGGTAACCGACCACATCGGACCGGACTGGATCACAGATCTCTCTCAGATCAGCAAGCTGAAACTGTATGTGGACGACGAGAGAGCCCAGCAGGAATTCATGAACATCAAGTTCCAGAACAAGCAGCGCCTTGCGAAATATATCCTGGAGCACAACGGAGTGGAAGTGGATCCTCATTCCATTTTCGACGTACAGGTTAAGAGACTTCACGAGTACAAACGCCAGCTTCTGAATATCCTGCATGTGATCTATCTGTACGATAAGCTGAAGAGAAATCCGGGAATGGAGTTCTATCCCAGAACCTTTATCTTCGGAGCGAAGGCTTCCGCAGGATACGCCCGCGCGAAGAAGATCATCAAACTGATCAACTCCGTGGCCGATGTGGTAAATAACGACAGATCCATCGACAACAAGCTGAAAGTAGTCTTCATCGAGAATTACCGTGTATCCAACGCGGAGATGATCTTTGCGGCGGCAGACGTTTCCGAGCAGATCTCTACTGCAAGTAAAGAGGCGTCCGGTACAGGTAACATGAAGTTCATGCTCAACGGAGCGCCCACACTGGGAACCATGGACGGCGCGAACGTGGAGATCGTCGAGGAAGTAGGCGAGGAGAACGCCTTCATCTTCGGTCTCAGCGCTGATGAAGTTATCAACTACGAGAATAACGGCGGTTATGATCCTCATGTGATCTACAACACAGACGGCGAGATCCGTCAGGTTCTCATGGAGCTGATCAACGGAACATTCTCCAGCGATACAGAGCTGTTCCGCGATCTGTATGATTCCCTTCTTTACACCAAGGGATTCGACAAAGCGGACCAGTACTTCTCCCTGGCTGATTTCCGTTCCTACGCGGCGGCTCAGGAGCGCGTGGAAGCCGCATACAGAGACGAGAAGCGCTGGGCGAGAATGGCTATGATGAACGTTGCATGCTGCGGCAAGTTCTCTTCCGACAGAACGATCGAGGAGTATGTAAAAGATATCTGGCATCTTGACAAGGTTTATGTAAAAAAATAAAGTGATATAACAAAAATACGCCCCACCGGTTTCAGCCGGGCGGGGCGTGTTTTTTTACAGCAGAGCCTTATTTTTTTCTATTGTTTCACGGATGATATTCTGCGTATAAACGCCAAGCTTACGCTGGTCGGCTTTATCCAGATCCTTCACGTAAATGGGCTTACAGTATTCGATCACTACATGACAGGGTTTCACCCGGGGGAAATGCGCCTCGAAGATCTCAGCCGTATTGTTCATGGCAATGGGAACGATGGGACAGCCTGACTTGGTAGCGATCTTGAAGCTTCCTTCATGGAAGGGAAGAAGCTCCGTTTCGTCGTCGCTCTTGTTCCGTGTTCCCTCCGGAAAGATACAGATGGAAATTCCGGATTTCATTTTGTCAATGGCGGTGAGGATCGTCTTCAGCCCCTGTTTGATATCCTCCCGGTCCAGGAACAGACAGTGGAGATACCGCATCCAGTTGGAAAGCAGGGGATATTTCGCCATTTCCATTTTGGCCACATAGCCGGTGCGGCGCGGGCAGCGCACATAGGTGAGAAGAATGTCAAAATAGCTCCGGTGGTTGCCGATGTACAGGACCGGGGTATCGGCGGGAACGTTTTCTTCGCCGATCACAGTCACCTTCGTACCTGCGATCCGCAGGATGAATCGGAAGACGCTCTGGATAATCCGCAGAGAGCTGACGTCCTTCGTCATGGGAGAAAACTTTCCGATGATCCATTCCACCAGCAGAATGGGGATAGAAAGAATCAGGTATCCCACCACGGTGATCACAATAAGTATAAAACGTATCATTTCTGTTACCTCTTTATAAATTTTGTCTCAAAGACTGCGCGGTTCCGTCCAGAAAACGCGTTATAAGATGATTATACTCATTTTGGAAAATACTTGCAATAAATCTTTTTTCTCCTTCATAGAATACATATTGAGAAACTGACCGGAGGCGGCGTTATGAAAAAAGCAGGCTCCCTTATCTGTATCGTGACGCTTCTCACGGCGCTTGGCGGATGCCGCATGATACGGATCGAAGAGGCGGAAAGGACCCCTCTGGAATATACGGTGGTATCGGAGGATGAGCTTCCCGGGGAGGCGGCGGCTCTGATCGGGGAAAAGAAGGAAAAGGAATTTCAGATGACGTATCAGAGCGGGGACGATATGTATCTGATCAAAGGTTATGGCCGGCAGATGAGCGGAGGCTACAGCGTCCAGGTGACGGACCTGTCCGTGTCTTCCACGGCGGTCTTTTTTGAGACCAGACTGATCGGCCCCTCGGAAGACAGCATGACCGGCGAACCTTCCTACCCGTATATCGCAGTAAAAACACAGTACCGGGAGGAGCCGGTACAGTTTCAGTAATGACAGGAGGATTTCAGCGTGGAATTAAAAAAAGAAGATATTCAGATACTTCGGGTAAAAAGCAGGGCGGCCAGCCAGGTGACTTTTGACATGGACTATAATGTGCCGGATGTGAAGCCGGATATCGGCAGGATGATCCAGCACAAAGGCGAAGTCTCCATGGAGGAGGTACGGCTGAACGAAGGCAGGGGATTTCTAAAGGGAAGCCTCAACGTGGATCTTCTGTATGTTGGAGAAGAGGAGGGGCATGTATGCAGTCTCAGCGCCAGGCTCCCCATAGAAGAGATCCTGAATCTGGAGGGTATTGAGAACGGTGACAAAATGTGCCTGAAATGGGATATCGAGGATCTCAGCCTTCACCTGATCCATTCCCGCAAGCTGAACATCAAGGCGGTGGTGACATTTTATGCGACAGTGGACGAACTGGCGGGCGTGCGTCTTCCCGCGGCGGTGGACGACGATTCCGTATCTGTAAAAAAGAAGACGATGCGGCTTCTCAGTCTGGCCGTACATAAAAAAGATACTCTGCGGAAAAAAGAGGAGATCACTCTGGCGTCCAACAAGCCCAATGTCAGAGAACTTCTCTGGGATACGGTGGAAGTGAGGGGCCTGGATCTCCGTCCGGAGGACGGGATGGTGCGGGCCAGGGGAGAACTTTTTGTCTTTGCCCTGTATCAGAGCGATGATGAGAGCCAGAGCCTTCAGTGGCTGGAATATTCGGTTCCTTTTTCGGGAGAAGTGGAATGTTCCGGGTGCACGGCAGATATGATACCGGATATGGAAGCTTCGGTGATCCATCACACTGTGGAGGTGAAACCGGACGCGGACGGGGAAGAGAGGATGCTCCTGGCGGATATTGTGCTGGAGATCGGGATGGATCTGTACCGGGAGGAAGAGCATGAGATCATACTGGACGTCTATACGCCCCGCTGTCAGTGTATTCCCCGGGGAGCCAGAGAACAGCTGGAAAGCCTGCTTATCAGAAACTTCTCCAAGTGCCGGATCTCCGACAGGACCGCCGTGAGCGAAAGCCAGGGCAAAATCCTGCAGATCTGCCACGGACAGGGAAGAGTCAAAGTGGATAAGACCAGGATCGTAAAGGACGGGATCCAGGTGGACGGTATTGTCCATATGAAAATCCTGTATATACTGGGCAACGACGATATGCCTTTTTATTCCATGGAGACCATGGTGCCTTTCAGCCATGTGGCGGAGGCAAAAGGGATCACTGAAGACAGTATATACCGTCTCCACGCGGATCTTGAACAGCTGTCTACCACAATGGTGGACAGCAATGAGATCGAGATAAAGGCAACGGTAAGCATTAATGTGCTGGCCTCCGCCTGTGTGGAGGAGCTGATCATCGACAGGGTGGAAGAACAGCCCCTGGATAAGGAAAAAATCCGCAGTATGCCGGGTATTACCGTTTATATAGTGAAGCCAGGAGACACTCTGTGGGATATCGCGAAAAAATTTTATACCACCACCGGGGAGATCAGCAGCAGGAATGAACTGGAAAATGACCAGATCCATCCCGGACAGCCGCTGCTGCTGGTAAAAAAAGTAGCTGAATGACTATTGAAATCCGGCATAAAATCCGATAAAATACAGAAAAAGAATTGTATACAAAGTACACGAAAGGACAGAGGGAAGATATATGCGGCTGCGGGCAATGGCAAAGATCAATCTTGGACTTGATATTATCGGCAAAAGAGAGGACGGATACCATGAGGTGCGGATGATCATGCAGACAATCCGGATGTATGACGTTCTGGAGATCAGGAAGAAGACCTCTCCGGGGATATCCCTGTCCACGAATCTGCCTTATATCCCATGTGATGAGAGGAATCTTGTATATAAGGCGGCGAAGATTCTCATGGATGAATTCCATGTGGAGGAAGGTCTTTCCATGAAACTTACCAAGTCTGTCCCCGTGGCGGCGGGTATGGCGGGGGGGAGCTCTGACGCCGCCGCCGCTTTCGTGGGAGTAAACCGTCTCTTTCATCTGGGCCTCAGCGAAGAGGAACTTATGAAGCGGGCGGTACAGGTGGGGGCGGATGTTCCCTACTGCGTTATGCGGGGAACGGCTCTGGCGGAGGGGATCGGCGAGAAGCTGACCCGGCTTCCGGATCTTCCGGGCTGCTATATCCTGATCGGCAAGCCGGGAATCAATGTTTCCACCAGGACGGCCTATGAGAATCTGGACCTGAATGAGATCCGGAGGCGTCCGGATATTGACGGCATGATCTGTGACATTAAGAATAAAGATCTGTATTCCATGACAGGTAAGATGGAGAATGTTTTTGAACCGGGGATCATGGCGAAATATCCGGTGATCCGGGAGATCCGCGATCTCATGGAGAAGCAGGGAGCCCTGAAAGCCATGATGAGCGGAAGCGGCCCCACAGTATTCGGGATATTCGACGACGCCGGCAAAATGCAGAATGCAGCCAGGGTCCTGAAGAAAAGCGGGCTGGCGAAGACGGTGTTTGCCACCCGGACCTATAAACCAGGCGGAGGTACGAAGGATGAATGATTTTTCTGTTGACATGAATGAATATCTTCCCCTGCGGGATGTTGTTTTTAATACTCTGCGCCGGGCCATTCTCAAGGGAGAACTGAAGCCGGGTGAGCGGCTGATGGAGATCGCCCTGGCGGAGCGGCTTGGCGTCAGCAGGACTCCTGTCCGGGAGGCTATGCGCAAGCTGGAGCTGGAGGGCCTGGTGGTAATGATCCCCAGGAGAGGCGCCCAGGTGGCCAATATCACGGAGAAGGACCTGAACGATGTCCTGGAGGTAAGGATCGCCCTGGAGAATCTTTCCATCCAGAAGGCATGCGCCTGCATGACGCAGAAACAGCTGGAGGAGCTTAAGGAGGCTGCCCGTAAATTCGAGAGTATGACAGAGATCGGCAATCTTGTGAAGCTGGCGGAGGCAGATGTGGATTTTCACGAGGTCATATACCGGTCTTCGGACAACCGGCGGCTGAACCAGGTGCTGAACAATCTGCGGGAGCAGATCTACCGTTACCGTGTGGAGTATCTTAAGGACGAGGATACCCGGAAGATCCTGGTGAAGGAGCACGAGGAGATCTACGAGGCCATAAAGGCGCGGGATGTGAAGAAAGCCCAGGAGATATCCTACCGCCATATCGAGAACCAGAGAGAGGCGATCATGCGCTCTATCCGGGAGGAGGCAGATTCCGGAAGAGGGACCGGTCCTGAAGGAAAAAAGGCAAAACGTAAATAAAACAGAATAAGATGGTTATGATAAGAGAGATGCGGGAGACATCTCTCTTTTTTTATGTGAGGAACGGTTATGGAAAAAACAAAAATTTCTTTAAATCTCAGGGAGAATGAGGAATATATCCGGAAACGGTGCGCGGACTGCGCGGATATCCTGATCCGCCCCATGCGGCTGGGAGACGGGCCGAAGGTGGACTGCCTGATGGTGTACATCGAAGTGGCGGTGTCCAACATCATGCTGGACGACTCCGCCCTGGGAAAGATGATCAACCATTTCTGGGAGATACCGCCGGATCAGATCCGGGAATTCATAAGGAACAACAGCCTTGGGATCGCGGATGTGAAAAAACTTCCGGATATGGAGACAGCTTTCGCGGCGCTTTTGGCGGGCAACGCCGTGTTTTTTATGGACGGTTATGACGAGGCGCTGAAAATCTCCAGCAAAGGTTACCCGAATATGGGAGTTTCCGGCGCCGAGACAGAAAAGGTGCTCCGCGGTTCCAGGGAGGGTTTTACCGACGCGGTGAAGATAAATTCCGCCCTTGTGCGCAAAAGGATCCGGGATACAAGGCTGAAGGTGGAGGAGAAAACTCTTGGCGTCCGTTCCCAGACGGTGGTGCAGATCCTGTATATGGAAGACCTTGTCCGGGAAGAGCTTCTGGAAGACCTGAAAAACAGACTGGACGAATATGAGATCGACGGGATCCTGGACAGCGGCATGGTGGAACAGCTGACAGACGACGCCTGGTACTCCCCTTTTCCCCAGTATCAGACAACAGAACGGCCGGACAGGGCGGCGCAGGAGATCCTGAACGGCAGGATCGTTGTGATCTGCGACAACTCCCCCTATGCTCTGATACTTCCCAGTTCTTTCAGCGGGTTCATGGAGAGCAGCGAGGACTGGTATCACCACTTCGAGATGGCGTCTTTTCTCAGAGTGCTCAGGTATTTCGCCCTCGCCGCGGCGACACTTCTTCCCGGCCTCTACCTGGCGGTGATCCGGTTTCACACCCAGATCCTTCCCACGAATCTTATCCTTTCTTTTGCGGAGGCGAGAGAGGGCGTGCCTTTTTCCAGCGTGGCGGAGCTTTTGTTTCTGGAATTAGCGTTTGAGATGATACGGGAGGCGGGAGTGCGGATCCCCGGATCTCTCGGGAACGCCATCGGTATCGTAGGCGGCCTGATCGTGGGACAGGCGGCGGTGACCGCCAATCTGGTCAGCCCTATTGTGGTGATGATCGTGGCGCTGACAGCGCTGGGAGGCATGGTGATCCCCAACGAGGAATTTGCCTCGGCCTTCCGCCTTCTGAAATATATGTTTCTTTTTCTGGGCGGATATCTGGGAATTTTCGGGATCGTGCTGGGACTTTATCTGACCGTGGCCCATCTGGCCGGGCTTCTCAGTTTCGGAATGCCGTATCTGATGCCTTTTATAAAAAAAGACGGAAGTTCCGGCACCGGGGAAGGAATTCTGAGGCCGCCTTTCTTCACTAGAAGAAAACGGCCCTGTTATGCGCGGAAAGAGGAAGAACTCAGGCTGAAACGGAGGAACGCGGAATGAAATTCACAGAAAATAACAGGATTTCCCACAGACAGCTTTACAGGCAGATGGTACTGACATTTCTGGCGCCGTTTCTTCTGTGTCTGCCGGGGGAAGGCGCTCTTGCGGGAAGAGAAGGCGTCGTCGGGATTCTTGCTGCGCTGCCGCTGCTGGCGGGCTATGTGATCCTTCTTATGCGAATGGTTCCCTGGTATACGGATCCCGTCAAAAATCTCGGACCGGTCCAGGGAAGGCTTGCAGGACTGTTCTTTCTGTCCTATGTGTTTCTGACAGGAGCGTATCTTCTGGATCTCATGGCGGAGCTGATCCCGGAGATGCTCGTGCCGGGAGTGCCTGGGATCTGGATCGCTTTTCTGGCCGCCTGTGTGTGCAGCTTCGGCACACACAGAGGGATGCAGAGAAGGGGGAGAATGGCGGAGGTTTCCGGCGGTCTTCTGCTGGGCGGTATCGTTCTCATGATGGTCCTTTGCCTGGGACAGAGCCGGATATCCTATCTGCAGGAGATGCAGGAGACAGCGCTGGCCGCCGGGGACATTCCCGGCAGTTTTTATACGGTACTCTGCGCGTTTTCCGGCCTTTCACTTCTGCCTTTCATGCTGAAAGACGTGGAAAAGCGAGGAACCGCAGGAAAGACGCTGCTTCTGGGGATCACTGCCCTTTGCGGGATCCTGGCGGGGATGCTCCTGCTTCTCCCGGCAGTACTCGGGCAGGAAAGACTGGCGTCGGAGCGATATCCGGTACTGCCGCTTATGGCCGGCGCGGATCTTCCGGGGAACATACTGGCGCGGTTCGATGTGCTGTGGGCGGGTTTCCTGCTGTACAGCCTTCTGTTTGCCCTGGGCAGTCTGTTTCATTACGGGCACCAGATCACAGAGAGAGCGCGTCTGGGAAGCGGAAGATGGTGGATCCCGGCGGTGGTGTTCCTTCTGGGTGTGACGGAATTTGGGGGAACCGGGATCCGGGATTATTACGGATTCTGGCTGACCCGTATCTTCTTTCCGGGAATGCTCCTCCTCCAGGCATATATGGCCTTCCGGGGCAGAAGAAAATGGAACAGAAAAGCGGCCTGCGCCTGCGCCGTGATTTTGTCCGGCTGCCTGTTTCTGGGCGGCTGCGGGGCGGTGGAACCGGAAAAAAGAATGTATCCTCTGGCTCTGGGTGTGAATACTGACGGGCAGGGCTTCAGAGTGATATATGGAATGCCCGACCTCCCCCGGGCTACAGGGCAGGAGAAACAGGAGGAGGGCGGAAGCCTGCCGGTACTGTCCATTCAGGGAGCGGATTTTCAGGAGATCCAGAAGCGTTATGACCGCTCCCAGGAGAAATACCTTGACATCAGCCATATCCAGGTGATCCTTCTGGGGAACGCCCTGGTGGAAAACGGCCGCTGGCAGGAATTCCTCTCCTGGCTGAAACAGGAACCGTTTATGGGAGAGAATGTTTATCTGTTCAGTACAGAGGACCCGGAGGCAGTGCTGGCCCTGGACGGCGAGGGTTCCTCCATGGGAGAGTTTCTTACGGGACTTCTGGAGAACCGGCTGCCCGGACAGCAGAAGGAAGGCGTGACCCTGCGGCAGGTATATCACCTGTGGTATCAGGAGGGCGCGCTTATGCACCTTCCGGTGATCAAAGCGGAGAACGATTCCATACAGGTCTTTTTCCCCGGAGAAAATAAGGACGGATAAAAACAGAAGATTTTCAGGCGCAGTGTTATAAAAAACAGAAAAAAGGGCCATACTCCATACAGAGGCGCCGGTTATGAAGCAGGAGGCAGGAAATTATGGCTATGGAAAACAGGAAAATACGGACAAGACTTGTGCTGTCGGCGGCAGCCGGAATACTTGCGGCCGCCCTCACAGCCGGAGACATAAGGCTGCCGGCCAGGCCGGCGGCGCCTGTTCAGGCGTGGTGGGGATTCATTTACCCGCAGTTCTGTTTTGCCCGGCCGGACGGAGACGGCCAGGAAGAGAAAAAAGAGGATCAGGAGAAAGATATGAAGATTTCCTTCTGGCTTGCGAAAGCCCTTGATTGGTGATATGATAATTACAATTCGCAGGCGGGACAACGCCGCGGAAATCAAGGAGAATACAATATGAAGCCAGACAGAGATGCGCCGGTAGGCGTATTTGATTCCGGTGTGGGGGGACTTACCGTTGCCAGAGAGATCATGCGGAATCTGCCCTCGGAAAAAATCGTATATTTCGGCGACACCGCCAGGGTTCCCTACGGGAACAAATCAAGAGAAAACATTATCCGTTATTCCCGTCAGATCATACATTTTCTTCTGGAACAGCAGGTGAAGGCCATTGTGATCGCCTGCAACACAGCCAGCGCTTTTGCTCTGGACGAAGTCCGGGATGAGTTCGGTATTCCCATTCTGGGAGTGATCGAACCGGGAGCCAGAGTGGCCGCCCAGGAGACGAAGAATAAGAAAGTAGGCGTGATCGGAACCGAGGGAACGATAGGAAGCGGGATCCATGCGGCTTTTCTCAGAAGCCTGGATCCGGAGATCACTGTGATCGGAAAGGCGTGTCCCCTGTTCGTCCCTCTGGTGGAGGAGGGATGGCTCCATGACCCGGTGACGATGGAAGTAGTGGCCAGATACCTGCAGGAATTCAAGGACAGGGACGCAGATACGCTGATCCTGGGCTGCACCCATTATCCTCTGATCCGTTCCACGATCCGCGAATTTATGGGCGAAGGGGTCCGGCTGGTGAATCCGGCCTATGAGACCGCTCTGGAACTGAAAGAGATGCTGAAGCGGCAAGATCTTCTCAGCACGGGCAGCGGACAGGAGGAATTTCCCTACAGGTTCTATGTCAGCGACCTTGCGGATAAATTCAAGGCTTTTGCCAACTCTATCCTGCCCTACGACGTGGAAATGACCAGGAAGATCGATATCGAGAAATATTAGGAGGAGCCAATGGATAAAAATGTGCTGATACATGTGCGGGGTCTGCAGATGATGGAACCGGACGACGACCAGGAGCCCATTGAGATCGTGGTACCCGGCCAGTATTATTTCCGGAACGGAAACCATTATCTCAGATACGAGGAGATCCTGGCGGAGAATTCGGAGCCTACGGTGAATTACATAAAAATATCCCCCACAGGCATGGAAGTGCGCAAGAAGGGTCTTGTGAACATGCATATGGTATTTGAACCGGGAAAGAAAAACATGACATACTATACCACTCCCTATGGTACCCTGCAGCTTGGGATCGCCGCGACGGGAATGGATCTAAAGGAGACGGAGGACGGCATTGATATGACCGTGGACTACTCGCTGGATATGAACGAGCAGCACGTGGCGGACTGCTGTCTGTCTGTACGCGCTCAGTCAGCAGATTCATCAGATTTCGTCCTGTAGGAGGGATCCGTCGGACACCGTTCTTAAACTTAAAACAGAAAAAGGCTTCCCTTCCGGAAAACGGCACATTGCCGGAATCCGTCGGGAAGCCTTTTGATCTGTTATTTGTTTTTGCCGAGGAGCCTTCTGAACAATCCCTTCTTCTTCTGGGGCGGGGTCTCCAGATGACCGCGGATGCCGCGGACGCCTACGATGTAAAGGCCGCTGACGTCAGCCTTGACTTCTTTTTTTACCGGGATCAGATCAAAGATCTTCTCGTCTGCAATGAGAATGGAGATCTTGGGTCCGATCTTGGCTTTGACGATAGGCAGCTTGGTACGGCGCATAAGCTTCGGCGCCTGGTCAATGACCATCTGAGGAAGTCCGGATTCCTTCAGGGGAAGCCTCTTCTTATCGATCACCAGCATAGAAACGGTCTGTTTTGCTGCTTCGATCTGAGCCTGCTGTTCCTCCTGTTTCTTCTGCGCCTTCTTTCCCCAGAAATAAAGGCCGATCAGCACACCGATAAGGATGACAAGAATAACAAGAAGGACAATTGTAACTGGATTCATAAATACCCTCCTGAATTATGTAAATTAAAAAACACTTTTGCCAGTGTGAAATCTATTTTATCATCATTTGTTTCAAAAGGCAAACAGTTTCGGGGAAAAACAGTGGAAATTTGTCAGGTAAAAAGTTATAATAGGATAACGGGAAAATTCGAGAAATGGGTATACTGATTATTACAGAAAAAAATTTCAGGGAGTTACTATGAAAGAGAAAAAAAGTACGCCGGAGAAAGACGGCTCCGGAGCGCGGAAGGAAACGCTTGAGAAGATAACAGAACAGGAACGCGAAGAATATTACCGTGAGAGAAGAAGGCAGAGGAAACTTCTGCGGCAGCGGCAGGTAAGGCGGCGCAAGATGATGATCCTGGGAGCTACCGCCGTGATCTCACTGGTCGTGGTAGTTGGCGCTGTCAGAGGGATCACAGGTTTCGTGGCCGGCCGTATCAGTGAAGCGGACAAGGCGGAGACGGCGAATCAGGAGCAGGCTGGGAACGAGGCGCAGCAGCAGGAGAACGCGCAGGCGGATCTTCTGGCGCAGGCGGATCTTTTGGCCGCCCAGTATGACTATGACGCAGCAGTGGCTCTGCTGGAAGGAAGCGAGGGGTATCAGGAGAATACACAGTTCCAGGAGGCGGTGCAGGGATATCAGGAGACGAAAGCCACCTGCCAGTCCTGGCCGCTGGAAGAGGTTACCCATGTTTTTTACCATACTCTGATCAAAGATACCTCCAAAGCCTTTGACGGAGACTATAAAGAGGCCGACTACAACCAGGTAATGACCACTATCGACGAATTTAATAAGATCACGCAGACCATGTACGACAGGGGATACGTTATGGTTAGCATCTATGATATGGCCACTGCCAATGAAGACGGGACCATGACTCCGGGAGAGATTCTTCTGCCTCCGGGCAAGATTCCCTTCGTGCTTTCACAGGACGACTGCTGTTACTACCACTATATGGACGGCGACGGCTATGCGTCGAAACTGATCGTGGATGAGGAGGGCAAAGTCCGCAACGAATATATCGAGGACGACGGTACTGTGTCTGTGGGAGACTATGATGTGGTGCCGCTGATCGACCGGTTCGTGGAGGAACATCCGGATTTCTCCTACCGGGGAGCGAAAGGAATCGTCGCGCTTACCGGTTATAACGGAATCCTGGGATACAGGACGGACATCAGTTATCAGACACGTCCGGACGACCTGGATCAGGACAAGGTGGAATGGCTGGACAATCATCCGGATTTTGACCTGGAAACCGAGCGTGAGGGCGCGAAGAAAGTTGCCGAGGCCATGAAGGCGGAGGGATGGCTGTTCGCCAGCCATACCTGGGGCCACCAGAATGTGGGGCAGATCGATCTGGACCATCTTAAGACAGATACCGGGAAGTTCCAGGAGAATGTGGATCCGCTCATCGGCGGGACCGATATCATTATCTTTGCATTCGGCACGGACCTTACCGCCCAGGAGGACTACTCGGGAGATAAATTCGAGTATCTGAAGAGCGCGGGCTATGATTATTACTGCAACGTGGATTCCAGCCAGTATTTCGTACAGATCCGCGACAGGTATTTTCGCCAGGGAAGAAGGAACCTGGACGGATACCGGATGTATTATAATCCGGAGCTCCTGGAGGATCTCTTTGTAGCCAGCGAGGTATTCGATCCTGCAAGGCCCACGCCTGTGCCGCCTATGTCATAAGACAGAACAAGGGAGTTGTAAATAACAGAAAGGGGAATTTTAACTATGAGAAAAAGAACTGCGATTCTGGCGCTTGCGCTGTCCCTGATCCTGGGAAACAGCGTATATGTACCGGCAGCAGAAGATACGGGAGATACCGACGCACAGGAGACGGCGGGAATACAGGAAACGCAGGCGGAACAGACGGAGGAGGCTGCTGTGAGCAGTGACACGGTGCTTCTGAACGCGCAGATCATGTACGCACAGTACAATTATGACGCGGCGATCCAGTACCTGAAGAGCCAGCCGGACTTCGACGTGAATAAGGATTATATGGATCTGGCGGCGAAATGCCAGGTGGCGAAGGGATCTCTGGTGGAGTATCCGCTTGAGCAGGTCACCCATGTGTTTTTCCACACGCTGATCAAAGATACCTCTAAGGCGTTCGACGGAGATTCCGACGAGGCCGGATACAATCAGATGATGACCACCATAGACGAATTTAACAGGATCATCCAGATCCTTTATGATAAGGGATATGTGCTGGTAAGTCCCCACGACATGGCTACAGTGAACGAAGACGGCACCATGAGCCGGGGGAAGATCCTTCTTCCGGAGGGGAAGACGCCTTTCGTTCTTTCTCAGGACGACGTAAGTTATTATCATTATATGGATGGCGACGGTTTTGCTTCCCGCTTGGTTCTTGATGAGAACGGACAGGTGAAGGCGGAATATATTGAGGACGACGGCACCGTTTCTGTGGGGAACTATGACATGGTTCCCATTCTGGATGAATTCATCAGCCAGCATCCGGATTTTTCCTACCGGGGACGCAAAGGGGTCCTTGCCATGACAGGATATAACGGCGTACTGGGCTACCGCACAGATATCGCCTATAAGACAGGAGAGAATCTGCAGGATAATCAGAGAGAGTTTCTGGAGAGCCATCCGGATTTTGACTATGAAGCAGAAGTGGCGGAGGCCACTAAGGTGGCGGAAGCAATGAAAGCCACAGGCTGGGAGTTCGCCAGCCATACCTGGGGTCATATGAACGCCACGGACCGCTCTGCGGAAGATCTGCAGACAGATAATGAGAAATGGGAAGCGTATGTGGCCCCCATTCTCGGAAAGACTGATATGATCATTTTTGCTTTCGGCGCCGATATCGGCGGCTGGGAGGGATACTCCATGGACAACCCCAAATTTGCCTATTACAAGAGCAGGGGATATAATTACTACTGCAATGTGGATTCCAGCCAGTACTTCGTACAGATCACAGACGAGTATTTTCGCCAGGGAAGAAGGAACCTGGACGGATACCGGATGTATTACAATCCGGATCTGCTCAGCGATCTGTTTGACGTATCGGAAGTATGGGATTCCACCAGGCCCACCCCCGTGCCTGAGATGTGATCACGGGAAGGGCTGAACAGAAAGGAAGTTTGTTATCATGAAGAAAAAAACAGTTCTGGTACTGCTGGCTATGTGCGTGGCTTTCAGCGCGGCGGCATGCGGTGAAGAGAAAGAAAGCGGCACATCTGTTTCAGAAGCTTCTGAAGCGGGAGCGGCAGAAGAAAATACATCACAGGAAGCGGAAGCTTCGGCTGCAGAAGAGGAGAGCGCGGAGGCGGACGCAGAGGAAAGCACGGATACAGAGGAGGCGGACAGCGCCGGAGAGACCTCTGCAGAGGAGGTCAGACTGGTATCTGTGGACGATGTGTCCGATTATGTGACTATTGGAGGCTATAAAGGCCTGGAACTGAATAACGTGGTCCAGCCGGTTTCCGATGACGATATTGACGCAGAGATCGAATATCAGCTGATGAACAGCAGCGAACAGGTTGCGGACGGCACACTGGAAGAAGGCGATATCGCCACAGTGAACTATACCGCTACTATAGACGGCAGCGAATTCGACGGCGGCTCCCAGGAGAACTATGAATTTATCGTGGGAGAGAGCGGAGAAGTAGAGGACTTCGATAACGGTCTTCTGGGAATGGCGAAGGGAGAGACAAGAGAGCTGACGATCTCTTTCCCGGCGGATTATTATAATCCCAATGTTGCCGGACAGACAGCCGTATATGAAGTCACGCTGCTGCAGTTTACCAGGACGCCGGAGCTTACGGATGAATGGGTGGCAGCAAACACGGATGTGAAGACTGTGGATGAATACCGTGAGTCTGTAAGAAAACAGCTGGAGGACAACGCGGACCTTCTGGCAAGCTATGATCTCTATGCGGCGGCCTGGACAGAAGTTATGGACGGTTCTGAAGTGAAGGAATATCCGAAAGAGGATTTGGACGCGGCGATCCTGGCATACCAGGAACTGAACGAACAGTATATCCGGGAAGCTGGAATGGATATGAATGAATTCCTGGAATCCCAGGGTATCTCCCAGGAGGAATATGATGAGGAATGCACCCGCTATGCCGAGGCCAAGGTGGAGCAGAACCTGATCGTCCAGGGCATTATGGATGCGGAAGGACTCAGCCTTGCCGACCCTGAGACACAGCAGCTTACAGGAAGACTGGTCCAGGAGTACGGCGTCGCCGATATCAACGCACTTACAGAGCTCTACGGAGAGCAGGAAGTGAATGAATCCCTTGCCCTTCTGAGAGTGGAGAAATTCATCGTAGACAATGCAACGGTGAACCAGATGGTGGGAGGCGGCGATGATCTTGCGGTCAATGAGGATTATATGGACGCGGACGGCGCCTATGACACCGGTATGGAAGATACATCCGGAGACTATATTGACGAAGGCTCCGGAGATGAAATGATGGAAGAAGATATAGTCATTGCAGACTGATAAGGGAGGAGAGGCGTTATGATCATCAGAAACGGACAGGTTTTTCAGGAAGACGGAACATTCCGCAGGGAAGACATCTATATTGACGGGAATCACAGAATCACAGACTCTGAAGATAAGGTAACGGACAAAACAGAAATAAACGCAGAAGGACTTCTGGTGATCCCGGGGCTGGTGGATATCCACAGCCACGGCGCATACGGATACGATTTCTCCGACGGGAACGCGGAAGGACTGAAAGAGATCCTGCGCTATGAGAAACGCAGCGGGATCACATCCTACTGTCCCACTTCCATGACACTTCCCCGGGAGCGTCTGGAGAAGATATTCAACAGCATTAACGATGCGGGAACAGGAGAGGATATGGCGGCTGTCCGCGGCATTAACATGGAAGGCCCCTTCCTTGATCCGAAGAAGAAAGGCGCTCATGTGGAAGAATGGATCTGCCGTCCTGATGCGGAGTATTTCCGGGAACTGAACAGGCTGTCCGGAAACAGGGTGAAACTGGTGACGCTGGCGCCGAATATGGACGGCGCAATGGAGTTTATCCGTGAAGTGCATGACGAGGTGTGCATCTCCCTGGGCCATACGGGAGCGGGTTATGACTGCTCAGCACAGGCCATGAGGCTGGGCGCCCATCATCTGACACATCTTTATAACGCCATGCCGCCTCTGGCGCACAGAGAACCGGGACTGATCGGCGCGGCCGTGGACGATCCCCAGTGTATGGCGGAACTGATCTGCGACGGTTATCATATCCATCCCTCTGCGGTACGGATCGCTTTCCGGCTGTTCGGCCCTGAGAGGATGATACTGATCAGCGACTCCATGAGAGCAGTGGGAATGGAAGACGGCGAATATGAACTGGGCGGACAGAAAGTGATCATGAAGAACAGGAAGGCCACGCTGGAAGACGGAACCCTTGCCGGTTCGGCGACGAATCTTTTTGACTGTATGCGCAAGGCCGTTGAATTCGAAATTCCTGTGGAGCAGGCCATTTTTGCCGCAACCAGGAATCCGGCGAAGAGCATCGGCATCTACGATCAGGTGGGCTCCATCCGGCCGGGCAAGGAAGCGGACCTTCTTCTGGTGACAGCGGACCTTGAATTGAAGAAAGTTATCTGACATTAAGGCGGTTTACAGGATTACTGTAAACCGCAGTTAAATTGCACCGTTTAAGTACGAAAACAGGTGTTGTATTTCAGAGTCAAATGAAGTATGATGAAATGTGAAAGTTTTGGTAAGCTGTCCGGCAGAATCTGCATAGAAGGACAGATGCGATAAGATAAATGACAGATGGAGAAACAGACAGATGGATAAGAGGGTCTTGCGCGAGCGAATGCGCAAAAAACAGCAGCAGCTTAGAAGAAGAAGGATGATGCGCCTTGCCGGATATGTGATCGGTCTTGTTCTGGTGATCGTATTTGTGGTAAGAGGAATTATCCTTCCCATAGCTCATAAGATTGGCGGAGAGACTGACAAACCGACAGAGATACAGGCGGAGGCTACTTCCACAGAGGTTGTGGAGGCGGATCCGGACGCGGCGATCCGTAAGCCGCTCAAAGGAAGCGGGCTTGTGACGAAGGCCTCCGATCTTACTTCCGGATGGCATGAGAACGAGCAGGGCAAATGGTATCAGAATACGGACGGTACATATTATGCAGGCGGTTTCCAGGAAATCGACGGCGCCACCTACTCATTCGACGATAACGGATATATACAGACCGGCTGGGTGACCAGGGGATTCGACGATCTGTATTTCAACGAAGACGGAACATATAATCCCGACGAACATAAGACCAGGATCGCCCTCACCTTTGACGACGGTCCTGGAGAATATACCGACCAGCTTCTGGACTGCCTGGAGGAGAACAACGCTCATGCGACTTTCTTTATGCTGGGACAGAACGTGGGTGAATGGGAATCCACAGTGCAGCGTATGGTGGACATCGGCTGCGAGATCGGCAACCACAGTTACGATCACCCGTCCCAGACCCTTCTGAACATGTCTTCAGAGGAGGTTAGTTCTCAGTTCCAGAGAACAGACGAAGCGCTGATGAAGGCCTGCGGACAGGCGGCAACTGTTGCCAGGGCGCCCTACGGAGCGGCAGACCAGAATACTTTTGATATTGTACAGAAGCCGTTCTTCATGTGGTCTCTGGATACTCAGGACTGGTCTCTGATGAACGCAGATGCGGACTATAACGCGGTTATGAACGGGGATCTTACCGACGGTTCCATTATCCTGATGCACGATATCCATGAACCTTCCGTACAGGCGGCCATCCGCCTGATCCCGGATCTGGTGGAGAAGGGATATAAGCTGATGACAGTCAGCGAGCTTGCTGAGGCCAAGGGCGTGGATCTTCAGTATGCCTCCTACTCTGATTTCTGGGACAGCTCCCTTGAGAACGGTCTTGTAGCCGGATACGAAGGGAATTCCTCTTCTGAGGAAGGATCGGAGGACGGATCCGAAGGATCCTTTGACGACGGAAGCGGCGATTACAGCGATGGAAGCGAAGACTACAGTGACGGCTCTGAAGAGGAATACTATGACGAGGAAAGCGGCGAATATTATTAATTGCAGTTCGCAGACGCCGTTTATAAACAAAATAAACACGGATTTACAGGGACAGCAGATATAATGCTGTCCCTTTGCTTACGCGGACAATTAATTGTCCATACGGAGGTTTCCTTTGTTGACAGGAACTGTACGGATTAGTATAATATGTCTATAAAAAGACTTAAAAACAGCACTTTTTATGTGCAGATTACTGGAGGGCTACTTAGTGGGCAAATGGTTTGAAGAAGCAGTATTTTATCATATGTATCCGATCGGTATGACAGGGGCGCCGAGGAGAAATGACCAGACAGAGGTGACGCACAGGTTCGAGAGCCTGATGGAATGGCTGCCTCATATCAGAGAGATCGGATGCACGGCAATATATATAGGTCCCCTGTTTGAATCCACCTCGCACGGATATGATACGAGAGATTACCGCCTGGTGGACAGAAGGCTGGGTGACAATGAAGATTTCAGGAAGTTTGTGGAGAAAGCGCATGAACTGGATATCCGGGTTGTGGTGGACGGCGTGTTCAATCATACAGGCCGCGAATTTTTTGCTTTTCAGGATATTCAGAAGAACAGGGAGAACTCTCCCTACTGCTGTTGGTACAAGGGAATCAATTTCGGGTGGAACACCCCTTATAACGACGGTTTCGGTTACGAGGCCTGGAGAAACTGTTTTGAACTTGTGAATCTGAATCTGTGGGAGCCGAAGGTACGGGAATATCTTCTTGACGTGATCGGTTTCTGGATCGATGAGTTTGATATCGACGGCATCCGCCTCGACTGCGCGGACTGTCTGGAGTTCTCCTTTATGGAGGATATGCGGCGTTATACCAATGATAAGAAAAAAGATTTCTGGCTGATGGGCGAGGTGATCCATGGGGATTACAGCCGTTATGTGAAGCCGGAGATGCTGGATTCTGTAACCAACTATGAACTGCATAAGGGGCTGTATTCCGGACATAATGATCACAACTATTTCGAGATCGCCCATACCATCCGCAGGGAGTTTGACGCCAACGGAGGTATTTATAAGGGAATGAAGCTATATTCCTTCGTGGATAACCACGACGTGGACAGGATCGCCTCGAAGCTGAACGTGCCGGGCCATATTTATCCGGTGTACACACTTCTGTTTACTTTACCCGGAATCCCGTCCATCTACTATGGATCCGAATGGGGGATCAAAGGGCGCAAAGAAGGCGCCAATGACGATCCTCTCCGTCCGGCGGTAGATCTGAAGGAGGCGCTTAAGGATCCTGACGATCCGAAGCTTCTGGAATGGGTGAAGACGCTGGGCAGGATCCACAGAGAACAGCCGGCGCTTTCTGACGGAAGTTATCAGGAATTGCTCCTTACCAACAGACAGTACGCTTTCGCCAGGATCCTGGGAGAAGAGGGCGTAGTGGTCGCTGTGAACAATGACGAGAATCCGGCGGAACTGTGTATCCGGGAGCCGCTGGGAGGTAAGACATACACGAGTCTTATCGACGGAAGCGAAGGCGTGGCTGAGAACGGATGCCTCCGCATAACACTGGAACCGAATGAAAGCCAGATTTTTGCTTTTAAATAAAACACTTTAAGGGAGGTAGTATTGATGGGAGAGAAAATGCAGTTTACGGAACTTGACCAGTATTTGTTCGGTCAGGGCACACATTATGATATCTATAAGAAGCTGGGAGCCCATCCCACTACACAGGGAAGGAAGAAGGGCGTATATTTTGCCGTATGGGCGCCCAGGGCACAGTCTGTTTCCGTGATCGGAGACTTCAATAACTGGGACGAGGAAGCCAATCCCATGACCAAAGCCGGCCCGATCGGCGTGTTTGAAGTGTTTGTTCCCGGTGCGAAGATCGGCGATCTCTATAAATTCTTCATCGTCGGAATGCACGGAGAGAAGCTTTATAAAGCGGATCCCTACGCCAATGAAGCCGAGATGAGACCTGGCACCGCCTCGAGAGTTACCGATATTACAGACTATGTATGGAAAGATGCGGTATGGATCAAGAACCGCCAGAATTTTGATGAAAAAGTCTCTCCCATGGCTATCTATGAAGTACATCCCGGTTCCTGGAAGAAGCATCCCATCACGGAAGAAGACGAAGACGGTTTCTATAATTACAGAGAATTCGCCCATGAGCTTGCGAAATATGTAAAAGAAATGGGATACACCCATGTAGAGCTTATGGGAATCGCGGAGCATCCCTTCGACGGTTCCTGGGGATACCAGGTGACAGGATATTATGCGCCCACCTCCCGCTATGGAAGCGCGCAGGATTTCAAATATCTGGTGGATTATCTTCACAGGAACAAGATCGGCGTTATCCTTGACTGGGTTCCGGGTCATTTCCCCAAAGACGCCCACGGACTTGCGAACTTCGACGGCACCGCCGTTTACGAGCATCAGGATCCCCGGCAGGGCGAGCATCCGGACTGGGGAACCAAGATCTATAACTACGGACAGCCGGAAGTGAAGAATTTCCTCATTGCGAACGCTCTTTTCTGGATTGAGGAATGCCACGTGGACGGTCTCCGCGTGGACGCCGTCGCCTCCATGCTGTATCTGGACTACGGCAAGAGAGACGGCCAGTGGGTTGCCAATAAATACGGCGACAATAAGAACCTTGAAGCGATTGAGTTCTTCAAGCACCTGAATACAGTGGTTCTGGGACGGAATCACGGAACAGTGATGATCGCGGAGGAATCCACCGCATGGCCGAAGGTTACCGGCAAGGCGGAGGACGACGGCCTGGGATTCTCCCTGAAGTGGAACATGGGATGGATGAACGACTTCCTGGAGTACATGAAGCTGGATCCCTATTTCCGCAAATACAACCATAACAAGATGACATTCTCCATGACCTACGCCTACAGCGAGAAATACATCCTGGTGATCTCCCATGACGAGGTGGTCCACCTGAAGTGTTCCATGCTCAACAAGATGCCGGGATACCTGGACGACAAGTTTAAGAATCTGAAGGCAGCCTACGCGTTCATGTTTTTCCATCCGGGCAAGAAACTCCTCTTCATGGGACAGGAATTTGCCCAGCTTCGGGAGTGGAGCGAGGAGAGAGAACTTGACTGGTATCTTCTGGGAGAAGAGAATCACAGAGATATGCAGGAATTTGTGAAGACTCTTCTGCATATGTATACAAAGTACCCGGCTCTCTACGCGGGGGACAACGATCCGGAAGGATTCGAGTGGATCAATCCCAACGACGGAGACAGAAGCATCTTCAGCCTGGTAAGAAAATCGCCCACCAAGAGGAACAACCTGCTCTTTGTGGTAAACTACACGCCGGTGGAGAGATCCGATTACCGGGTAGGAGTACCGAAGAAGAAACAGTATAAGCTGATCATGAACGAGCACGGACTTCTGGACAAACCGGTGGTTTACAAAGCGGAGAAGAAAGAGTGCGACAACAGGGAATATTCCTTTGCATACCCCCTTCCGCCATATGGAGTGGCAGTATTTGTGTACTGATATTAGTGAAAGTTACAGAAAAGTCATGTTTTTTTCATGAATTATTTACCAATAAGGCAATTGCAATTTATGGAAAGATGCGATATACTGTACGCGACTGGAAAAGTTAACAACTAAAAACAACATATAGATTTCAAGAATCTGAAAGGAGTATAACAATGAAAGTATCCAACATTAAAGACGTTGACAAGTTTTTTGAAGTAGTAGACAGCTGCAAAGGCAAAGTAGAACTGGTAACAGGAGAGGGCGACAGACTGAACCTGAAGTCCAAACTTTCCCAGTATGTATCTCTTGCAAACATCTTCTCCGGCGGAGAGATCCCGGAACTGGAGATCGTTGCATATGAGAAAGAAGACATCGACAAGCTGCTGAACTTCATGATCAACGGCTGATCGAAGAACAATCCAGGCGGGGGCATGACATGTCATGTCCCCGCTGGCTGTATGGGAGATTAACGGTATTCCGGGAGCGGCATGGCTGTCAGGCAGTTATGACCGCGGCGGTCCGGTATCCGCGGCAGAAAATCAACCAGGGGGTGTTCGCGCTTCCTGGTCATACTGCGTTTAAAAAAGAAATCAGGATTCCCGGCCAGGGAAGGACGACCAGGAGTCATGAGGAATATAATAAAGAATAGAGGGAATAGATAATGACAAAAATTGATATTGTGTCCGGATTTCTTGGAGCCGGCAAGACAACTCTGATCAAAAAACTTCTGAAAGAAGCCTTCCAGGATGAACAGGTGGTCCTTATTGAAAACGAATTCGGGGAGATCGGCATCGACGGCGGTTTCCTGAAGGAAGCGGGGATCCAGATCCGTGAGATGAATTCCGGCTGTATCTGCTGCTCTCTGGTGGGAGATTTCGGCGCTTCCCTGAAGGAAGTTATCTCCACCTATCATCCGGACAGGATCCTGATCGAGCCTTCCGGCGTAGGCAAGCTCTCCGATGTGATCAAAGCGGTGCAGGGCGTTCAGGAGGATACAGGACTGGTGCTGAACAGCTACACAACGGTAGTAGATGCCAAGAAATGCAAAATGTATATGAGAAACTTCGGCGAGTTCTTCAATAATCAGGTGGAGTACGCCGGAGCGATCATCATGAGCCGGACGGATATTGTGGATGAGGACAAAGCCATGGCTTCCATGGAGCTTCTCCGGGGGATCAACAGCAGAGCCGCCATTATCACAACTCCCATTAAAGATCTGGACGGAAAGAAGCTTCTGGAGGTAATGGAACATCCCGTATCCCTGGAACAGGAGATGATGGAGGAAGAAGTGTGTCCGGAGTGCGGCCATGTCCATGAACACGGCCATCATCATCACCATGACCATGAGGAAGGTCATGATCATCACGGAGAACACGATCATCATGAGGAGCACCATCACGATCACGAATGCGGCCACGATCATCATGAAGAGCATCATCACGACCACGAATGCGGCTGCGGTCACGATCATCATGAGGAACACCATCACGACCATGAATGCGGCTGCGGTCACGATCATCACCACGGCCATCATCACGCGGATGAAGTCTTCACAAGCTGGGGCCGGGAGACCGTGAAGAAATACACCAGAGAAAGACTCGAGAAGATCCTGGATACGCTTTCACAGTCTGAGGAATACGGAACCATCCTCAGAGCCAAGGGAATGCTTCCATGCGAGGACGGTACCTGGATCTACTTCGACATGGTGCCGGAAGAAACCGAGATCCGGGAAGGCGCGCCGGAGTACACAGGACGTCTCTGCGTGATCGGATCAAAAATGAACGAAGAGAAACTGGCGGAGCTTTTTGGGCTCTGATACCGGAAACAGGATACGGCTGTCAGTAAAAAAACAGAATGTCAGCAGTCAGGAGGAAATATGGACGAGATCACAGTTCCCATTTATCTGCTCACAGGTTTTCTGGAAAGCGGCAAGACCTCTTTTCTGGATTTTACCCTGCAGCAGGATTATTTCTATATAGAAGGAAAGACGCTTCTCATTCTCTGCGAAGAGGGAGAAGTAGAGTACAGCAGGGATATGCTTGCGATGAGCAATACCGTGGTAGAGGTCATTGAGAAAGAGGAGGATCTCACCACAGACCGTCTGGTGGCGATGGATATCCTTCATCAGCCGGAGCGCGTCATCATAGAATATAACGGAATGTGGCTGGTGAGCAATTTCCACAAACTCCAGAAACCGAAAGGCTGGGGAGTGGAGCAGCAGATCACCTGCGTGGACGCCAGCACCTTCCAGCTTTACATGGCGAACATGAAATCCATTTTCATGGATATGGTGCGGACCAGCGATATGGTGGTGTTCAACCGCTGCAGAAGAGAGGATCCTCTGGCTTCCTACCGCCGCAGCATCAAGGTGGCGAATCAGAGGGCGGAAGTTATTTTTGAGGACGAGGAAGGGGAGATCGGAGATATCTTCCAGGACGAGATGCCCTTCGACGTAAACGCGCCCATCATCGACATTCTCCCGGAAGACTACGGGATCTGGTTCGTGGACGCCATGGATCATCCGGAAACCTACGACGGAAAAATGGTCCACTTCAAGGCGAGAGTAATGAAACCAAGAGGGATGGGAAGCAAGTTCTTCGTACCCGGCCGCACGGCAATGACATGCTGCGCGGACGATACCACCTTCCTGGGCTATGTGTGCCGCAGTCCCTACGCGCCCAAGCTTGCGCCGGGACAGTGGGTGGAGATCACCGCCAAAGTGGGGATCGAGAACCGCATGGAATATCAGGGAGAAGGGATCGTGCTTTACGCCGACTATGTGTCGCCCTGCGATCCGCTTCCGGACGAGATGGTATATTTTAACTGACAAAGCAGCGCGGGAATCCGCCTGGCAAGTTTTTATTTCAATCATATGAGGAAACAGAAATGTATTTGATAGTTGGTTTGGGAAATCCCGGCAGACAGTATGAGGCCACACGCCACAATATGGGATTCGACGTGATAGACAGACTGGTGGAGGAATACCGGATTCCCCAGGGCGGCGTGAAATTCAACGCCATGTACGGCAAAGGGATCATCGGAGGGCAGCAGGCTCTTCTGATGAAGCCGCTCTCCTACATGAACTTAAGCGGCGGACCTGTGCGGGATATGATTAATTACTTTAAAATAGACCCGGAAACAGAGATGGTGGTGATCTACGACGACATCGATCTGGATCCAGGTCAGCTGCGCATCCGCAAACAGGGAAGTGCGGGAGGTCACAACGGGATCAAGGATCTGATCCAGAAGCTGGGTACCCAGAAATTTGTCCGTATCCGGGTAGGCGTGGGAGCGAAGCCCAAAGACTGGGATCTTGCGGACTATGTGCTGGGAAGATTCGTCGCCGAAGACAGGAAGCTGGTGGACGAGGCCCAGGAGAGAGCCTGCAAGGCAGTGGAGATGATCCTTTCCGACGGACCGGATGCGGCGATGAATGAATTCAACAAAAAATCGGGGGTCGTATGAAGACATTTTTGCAGCCTCTGCAGAATCTTGCAGAGATGGAAGAATTACAGAAACTGGCCGGCAAAAACCGCGGCGTGATCGTGGTGAGCGGATGCATGGAGTCCCAGAAAGCCCATCTTATGTACGGGCTTTCCGGGCTTTTTCCATGTCATCTGATCCTCTCTGAAGATGAGCGCAGCGCCAAACAGATCTACGAGGATTACCGCTTTTATGACAGGGAAGTCCTGTATTATCCTGCCAGAGATCTTCTGTTTTTTCAGGCGGACATCCATGGAAATCTGATCATCCGCCAGAGGATGCAGGTGATCAAAGCCCTTCTCACCAGGGAGGAGGTCACCGTGGTGACCAGCGTCGACGGCTGCATGGATTTTCTGGGATCCCTGGAAAATATAAAAAAACAGCTTATCTATTTCCGCAACGACCGTGCGCTGGATCTGGATAAACTGAAAGACAGACTGGTGCAGATGGGCTATGAGCGCGTGGGCCAGGTGGAGATGCCGGGGCAGTTTTCCATCCGGGGAGGGATCGTGGATATCTATTCCCTCACAGAGGAGAATCCCTGGCGTATCGAACTGTGGGGGGATGAGATTGACTCCATCCGCAGTTTCGACGCCCAGAGCCAGCGTTCTCTGGAGAATCTGGAAGAGATCGTGATCTATCCGGCCGCGGAACAGCAGGCGGAAAACAGCGGAATTACGTTCCTGGATTACTTTCCTGCGGATAAAACCCTGATATTCCTGGATGAACCCAACCGTCTGGTGGAGAACGCCCTGGCTGTGGAGGAGGAATTCAGCCAGAGCTGCAGGAACAGAGAAGAAAAAGGGACGGCGAACATTTCCCGGGGCTGGATGTGCGGATGGAACGATCTTCAGAAAAAACTGAACCGGAGAAACTGTATTTCTTTTTCCGCTCTTGAGCCGAAAAAAACAGGATGGGATCTTACGGGAAACTATAATCTCACCGTAAAATCCATGAATTCCTATCAGAGCAGCTTCGAGCTTCTGGTGAAGGATCTGAAGCAGTATAAAAAAAGCGGATATCAGACAGTGCTTATGTCCGGATCCCGAACCCGCGCGGAACGTCTGGCAAAAGATCTCCAGGAAGAAGGACTCAGCGCGTTTTACGGGCAGGATACAGACCGGATCCTGGAGCCGGGAGAGATCATGACAGTCTACGGACACGCCAGAAAAGGATTCGAATACCCGCTGATCAAGTTCGCGGTGATCACGGAAACGGATATTTTCGGCAAAGAGCAGAAACCCCGGAAGAAAAAGAAAACCTATAAGGGAAACCGCATCCAGGATTTTGCGGAGCTTTCCATCGGCGATTTCGTGGTACATGAAAGGCACGGACTGGGAATCTACCGGGGGATCGAAAAGGTGGAAGTGGATAAAGTCGTCAAGGACTATATCAAGATCGAGTACCGGGGCGGCAGCAATCTCTATATCCTCGCCACTCAGCTGGACGCCTTGCAGAAATACGCGGGGGCGGACGCGGACAGAACGCCGAAGCTGAATAAGCTGGGCGGGCAGGAATGGAAAAAAACAAAGACAAGAGTAAAGGGAGCAGTGCGCAATATCGCCAGGGAACTGGTGGAGCTTTACGCCGTGCGGCAGGAAAAAGAAGGCTATGTCTGCGGCCCGGATACGGTATGGCAGAAGGAATTCGAGGAAATGTTCCCTTATGAGGAGACAGAGGACCAGCTCGCCGCCATAGAAGATACCAAGCGGGATATGGAGAGCACCAAGATTATGGACCGCCTTGTGTGCGGCGACGTAGGATACGGTAAGACGGAAGTGGCGCTCCGCGCCGCCTTTAAGGAGGTACAGGAGAGCCGTCAGGTGGTGTATCTGGTGCCTACCACCATACTGGCCCAGCAGATCTATAACACCTTTGTCCAGAGGATGAAGGAATTTCCCGTGAGAGTGGACCTGCTGTGCAGGTTCCGCACCCCTGCCCAGCAGAAAAAGACCATTGAAGATCTGAAAAAAGGACAGGTGGATGTGGTGATCGGCACGCACCGGGTACTGTCCAAAGATGTGGAATATAAGAATCTGGGGCTTCTGATCATTGACGAGGAACAGCGCTTCGGCGTCGCCCACAAGGAAAAGATCAAGCAGCTGAAAAAGAATGTGGACGTCCTCACGCTCACAGCGACTCCTATTCCCAGGACTCTTCATATGAGTCTGATCGGGATCCGGGATATGAGTGTTCTGGAGGAACCGCCCATGGACCGTGTGCCCATTCAGACATATGTAATAGAATATGACGAGGAGACCGTGCGGGAAGCGGTAAGCCGGGAACTCAGACGAGGCGGGCAGGTCTATTATGTATATAACCGGGTGAACGATATCGCGGAAGTGGCGCTCAGACTGGCGAAACTGCTCCCCGAGGCAAGGGTGGATTTCGCCCACGGACAGATGAGCGAGCGGGAGCTGGAATCCGTTATGTACTCTTTTATCAACGGCGATATCGACGTTCTGGTGTCAACCACGATCATTGAAACCGGCCTTGATATCTCCAATGTGAATACAATGATCATCCATGATTCAGACCGCTACGGCCTTTCCCAGCTCTATCAGCTCCGGGGAAGGATCGGACGATCCAACAGGACGGCCTACGCTTTTCTGATGTACAGGCAGAACATGATGCTGAAGGAAACGGCGGAGAAGCGTCTTTCCGCCATCCGGGAATATACAGATCTGGGAAGCGGATTCAAGATCGCCATGCGGGATCTTGAGCTCAGAGGAGCCGGCAACCTTCTGGGAGCGGAGCAGCACGGGCACATGAACGCTGTGGGGTACGACCTTTACTGCAAGATGCTCAGCGAAGCGGTAAAAGAAGCGAAGGGAATCCAGACAATGGAGGATTTCGAGACAACCATTGATCTGAACATGGACGCTTTTATCCCGGACAGCTATATCAGCAATGAATACCAGAAGCTGGATATCTACAAGCGTATCGCCGCGATAGAAACCCAGCAGGATTACGACGATATGCTGGAGGAACTTCTGGACCGTTTCGGAGAGATGCCGAAGGCGGTGCTGAATCTTCTGGCGATTGCCAGGATGAAAGCCCTCGCGCACAGAGCCTATGTGACGGAGATCAAGCAGACGGGCGCCGATATGAGGATCACCCTTTATGAAAAAGCGCAGCTGGACCCGGCAGGCATTCCGGCGATACTGGCGAAGTACAGAAGAGGCCTGCAGTTTAAGGCGGATCAGGAGCCGAAGTTCCTTCTCACGCCTGTGGGGAACACGCTGGAAGCTCTGACGGATTTTCTGAAGGAGCTGGAAAAACTGGCGGAATAAAGAATCCTTATTTTGTGATTTTTGTGTGTTTCTCCTTGCCCTTCAGGCAAAAAAAGTTTATACTTGTATAAGTGAAATCAGGCAACGATGGAGGAAGAAATGAAAGAAATATCTAAGAGAGCGGCAGTGGCTGCACTTGCAGGCGTGATGGCTGCAGGAATGCTGACAGGCTGCGGCGAAGAAGAAAAAGTAGACGGAACCCAGGTTGTGGCTACCGTGAACGGCGAGGAGATCCCTATGGGAATCTTAAGCCTTGCCGTACGCCAGAGCCAGGCTCAGGCAGAATCTATGTATATGAGCTTTATGGGCGGAATGGATTATTCTATCTGGGATACCGAAGCGGAGGAAGGCAAGACCTATGGCGAGCAGGCCATTGAGGAAACACTGGAACAGATCGAACTGATGTATATCCTGAGAGAGAAGGCGCCGGACTATGATGTGACAGTCGCCGAAGAGGACGAGACTGCCATGGCGGAAGCGGCGGCCTCCTTTATGGCGGACAATAGCGAGGAGACTCTGGAGGAACTGGCTGTATCCGAGGATCAGGTGAAGACATATCTGGAACTTCAGACATATCTGCAGCGTATGCGCGATCCCATCGTAGCGGATGTGGATACCAACGTATCAGAAGAAGAGGCGCAGCAGTCCTCTTTCACTTATGTGAGCATTTCCACCGCAGATCTCTCTGACGAGGAGATCGAGGAGAAGAAGGCGGACGCACAGGAGATCCTTGATACCATGAAAGAGGATCCGGAAGCGGACTTTGACGAGACGGCCAGCGCTGTCAATGAAGACTACTCCGCATTGACTGGAACTTTTGACGCCAATGTACCCGAGACAGAGGAGACTGACGGAGAGGAGATGACTTCTACATCCGCATATCCGGAGGAAGTCATGGAAGTTCTGAGAACACTGGACGACGGTGAGATGGGACCGGATGTGATCGAGACAGACACGGCGTTCTATGTTGTACGTCTGGATCTGAAGAATGATGAGCACGAGACAGAGCATAAGATCGAGGACATTATCAGCGAGAGAGAAGAGGAACTGTATACAGATACCACCCAGCAGTGGATGGATGAAGCGGAGATCACTGTGGATGAAGAAGTGCTGAAGACACTGAAGCTTACCGACAGCCATAAGTTCAGCATTGATACTTCTGCATCAGAGGAGACCGCAGATACAACGGAGACTGCAGAGGACACGGCGCCTGATGACAGCACAGCCGCAGAAGAAACAGACAGTGACGCGGCGGCTGAGACAGACAGCGCTGCGGCAGATTCCGGAGATACTCTTTCGGAGGATGAGATCCTTGTACCTGTAGAGGAAGACGTACCGTCTACCGAAGAGGCAGATACCGAAGAGTCAGCGGATACAGAAGCAGCGGACGCCGAAGAGGCTGACGACAGCGCAGAGACTGACGAAGCGGCAGAGGAAGATACTGCTGACGACACAGCCGCAGAGAGCGATACAGCAGAATAAAACAGCCGGCAAGTCATCATACAGAATGAATAAAAGACATTCCCATGAAAAGTGGGGATGTTTTTTTACACAGATTATCAGGAGGGTATCAAAACAACTGGTTGATTTAAATCAAGAGAAAATTAGACTGATTTTTTCGAGGATGATATAATCTATAAAATTATGAAAAAATATAACAAGAGCATAATTATAAAATGAGAATACAGAATAAAATTCACTTGCTTTCTGTATTCTGGGAGGAAAGAGAAAAATATGTTTGAGGCAGAAGAATTTTGGAAAAACACTGTGGGGATAAAGAGTTCCGAAGCACTATCAATATTAGCAGGTAATTCCTGTATCAGAAATATAGAAAAAGGCGAGAGAATCATAGGGGAAGGGGATGTAATAGAAGAAGTAGGGTTTATTATATCCGGTGTTTTTAAAGCGTTTCACATAGACTGCCATGGAAAGGAAAGAATTTACACTTTCGGATATCTTCCGGGAGAAACAGCTACACGTCTTATCAATCTCGGAACAGGAGTGAAATCCATCTGCAGTGTAGTGGCAGTTAAAGACAGCGTTGTTTTGTATGTTCCGATGATGATTCTGTTCAAACTGACCAGAGAGAATCTTGATGCTGCCTACATATATAACAGAATGCTGGGCATGTCTGTAAAAATGCTGGTGGAATATAACAGAATACTTGTTGAGTGTGAGGTTCAGGAACGCTATCAGTGGTTTCAGGAGACATACCCCGGTCTCTCCGAACTGGTGAAGAAGAAAGATATTGCATCTTTTCTGGGAATGTCGGCGGAAAGTCTGAGCAGATTATCAAAAGTCCTGAATAACGAAGAATTGATTTGAGTCAAACAGTCGCAGGAAATAAGAAAAAGATTGTGATATAATTATTTCCAGTTATATATGGAGGAGTGAAAAGAGTGAAAAAGAATTTAAAAGTTCTTCTGACGGTTGTTTTTTTGTCTCTGGTGTGCTTTTTTGTGATTGATAATACATCTGATACACAGGCGGCTGTCAGGAATGGCTGGGTCACAGTCAGCGGAAAAACATATTACTATGAAAATGGTAAACCTCATAAGGGATGGCTGACGTTAAACGGAAAGAAATATTTCTTTAATACCAATACAGGTGTTCAGGTTAAAGGCTGGCTTAAAAATTCAGCCGGAGGTATGCGTTTTTTTGACAGAAAAACAGGCGCTATGTATACCGGATGGATGACAAGTAGTAAAGGTGAAAAGAGATATTTTAATGTATCTACAGGATTTATGCTGAAAGGACTGTACAGACTGAGCAATGGTAATTACCGTTATTTTAATAATTCTACCGGCTATATGTATGTGGGTCTTGTGAAACATGGAGGATACTATTATTATTTCAATCCAAGGACAGGCTATCGGTTCCAGAGTGGAATGAAAAAAGTCAATGGAAGGACATATTATTTTAAGAATGACGGACGTGCGCATACCGGCTGGCTGACACTGAACGGGAAAAAATATTTCTTTAATTCCAAAGGTATGATGTATGCCAATACTACTGTGTTGATCCAGGGGAAACAATATCGGTTCGGATCTGACGGGGCAGCAACAGAGGTACAGGATAAATGGAGTAAGCTGTTAGCGAAATATCAGAAAGATTCTACGGTCAATCAGCTGATTTTTGTGCAGTATGAGGGCGGAACCCGCGCCTGGATACGGATGTATGAAAAAACAAATGGTATCTTCAGGCAGACACTGTCCTGCCAGGGGTATGTGGGAAGAAACGGCATAGATAAAGTACAGGCGGGAGATGCTAAAACACCCACGGGTACTTTCGGATTTTTGCGAGCATTTGGAAGAAAGGATAATCCGGGAGCCAAGATCACCTATACAAAACTGAACCAGTACCTTTACTGGTGCGGAGACAGACAGTATTACAATAAACTGGTTGATGTTCGTAAAAATCCGCATAACTGTGCAGGGGAACATTTGATTGATTATAATCCCCAGTATAATTATGCGCTGGCTCTTGATTTTAACAAAGAGTGCATATATGGAAAGGGATCAGCAATCTTCTTCCACTGCGCAGGAAGTTATCCTTATACAGGAGGATGTATTTCTGTCAGTGAGGCAAATATGATTAAAATCATACAGAGAGTAGACCGTGGAGCAAAAATATGTATTTACGATAAATAAGAGAATGTGAAGAAAAGTCTGTAAATAAGATTCTTCTATGATAAGAATGGGTGAAAGGCTTAAAAAATAAGCTTTTCACCTTTGTTTTATATATACCATCTGGCTGATGGCATGTCAATAACAGGCGGCTTTTCCGCCTTCGTTAACCTGAATATTTTTAGTCCGGCAGCCTGCCTTCATACATGATACTCAGCTCGCCATATACCTGGCCCCAGTTCCGGATGGTAGTAGCCCATCTTTTGGTGGCTTCGAAGGTGGCGAGATATAGGGCTTTCAGCAGCGCTGTATCGCTCGGAAAAACGCTTCTCTGCTGGTTCAGTCTCCGATAGGTGGAGTTTAACGATTCTATCGCATTTGTCGTATATATGACCTTCCGGACAGCTGCTGAAAACTTGAAAATCGGAGAAATCGCATCCCAGTTATCCTTCCAGCGCTTCATGGAATTCGGGTATTTTGGCGTCCATTTCTCTGTTACCCGGTCAAGGGCTGCCAGGGCTTTCTTTTCGTCTGCCGCCTGATAGATGGTTTTCAAATCCGTTGCGAAGGCTTTCCTGTCTTTATCCGGAACATACTTCAGGGTGTTTCTTACCTGATCTCTGTTTTCGGAAAGGAGGCTGCAATGGCTTCTTTGATCCCGGTCAGACCATCAGCACAGAGAATCAAGATATCTTTTACACCGCGGTTTTTCAGCTCATTCAGAACGGACAGCCAGTATTTAGAGCTTTCGTTATCTCCAACCTGAATGGTAAGAACTTCCTTCTTTCCTTCCGTATTGATCCCCAAGATCACATATGCCGCCAGTTTGCGGATCACTCCATTATCCCGGACTGAATAGTGGATCGCATCGATAAAGAGGATTGGATACACTTCATCCAGAGGGCGGTTCTGCCAGTCCTCTATCTGTGGAAGGATCTTATCCGTCACATCAGAGATAAAACCCTCTGAAGTTTCAAAACCATAAATATCCTCTATGGTTTCAGAAATCTGTCTGGTTGTCATTCCTTTGGCATACATGGATATGATCTTCTGATCGATATCAGAGATATCTTTCTGGCGCTTTTTGACCACCTGCGGCTGGAAAGTTGATTTGCGGTCCTGTGGAACCTCAATCTCCATAGAGCCATAGCTGCTGTTTATACGTTTACGTTTGTAACCATTCCGGTAATCATCATTATCTGAACGCTCAGATTTTTCGTACCCAAGATGATCCTCCATTTCTGCTTCCATCATTTCTTTGATTGTTCCGCCAAGTAGATCCTTGAGAGCATCCTGAATATCTTCGGCTGTCTGAATATCGTATTCTTCCAGTAATTGATGGATAATGTTACGTTTCCCTTCTGTCATTTGTACCCGATGGACAGGTTTCTTCTGTTTTGCCATAATAGCATGAAAGAGAAAGCCAGCGCCTTGAGGCGCGGCCAAGTAGGGCGGGCTTAGAGCCCGCGTCCCGAGCCACCCGTTTTACGGGTGGGGGCGACTCGTGAGATAACATTTTCAAAAATAATTTTACATTAAAGACTTTTCGGAAGAATCATGTCAGATGCAGCAACAAATCCTTTGGCAAAATTCACAGCACCAGATTCACGGAAAATACATAAATTGATGTGCGTCAAGGGGCTGATAGACTGTGGAAAGTCGGATATGCTATAATTCCTTTGAAATCAAAAAGATTTCGTTTTTAACACAAAACATATGAAATTTATTGGGAAGAAATAGATTTATAACTATTTGCCGGACAGAAAACCTACAGGAGAGAGTTCTTTCAGTTCTCAGGTGCGATATGAAAAAGAGATAAAATACAGATGTGGCAGATTCAGCCGGTGTACTGTTGTTTGGCAAGTACAAGTTCCCATTTCTTTTTATTCGATGTAAGGTGATAAAATGCAGTATACCGGTGTTTGCCGCAACATGATTTATGAATTTCATTCTAACTTTTTATAAATCAGGAACTGAAAATTTTGAGAGACTATAAATATGGAAGGTGGAGGCAGTCATGAAAAAGAAAGTATTTACATAATGGGTGATTGGTGTGCTTGCATTATTTATAGCTGTAATACAGCCAGCAGGTGTGCTGCTGACATTTCCATGTCCGGGCACTGTTGCAACAGCAGAAGCTGCTGTGTCAACAAAACCGGGAAAGGTCTTCGACTTATAAAAATTATGTACGAATTAACATATATTGTAAAGATTCTTCTTATAATTATTTTAATATCCTTGCTGATTTCAATTATGAAAAAAAGCGGGATTTATTGTTTATGCGGGATAGATACCATTTCTGCACAAGGACATTCGCAGGTGATAAATAAGTAGAAGAAATAAAACAGCCGTCAAACGTTTAAGAGAACATCTCAGAGTATATTCTCCTAAACGATTGACGGTTTGTTTTTAAAAGAGAAAAATATGATGCAGAACTTCATGAAAGGATACTCCGTCAGAAAGAATACTTCAATCCCTATATCACTGGGACACTGTTGTGCTTTTCCGTGCGAAGAAATCCCTGCCGGATGGATTTAATCCTGCAAAAAACAGTATCCCAACGGCTCCGGATATGCTATATTAAAATGGAATTATACACTGTTCCGGAATCGATGATTACATTGATATACAAAGGAGAATGACAAATGAAGCTTCTTGTGGCAGAGGACGAAGAGGATTTAAACAGAATCATTACTAAAAAACTTCGGTCAGAAGGCTATGATGTGGACAGCTGTTTTGACGGGGAGGAGGCGCTGGAGCGGCTGCTGTATGTGGATTATGACGCGGCAGTACTGGATATCGTCATGCCTGTGATGGATGGGATGGAGACTGTGCGGCGGCTGCGCAGAAACGGAAGATCCACTCCCGTTATTTTTCTGACTGCCAGAGATACAATACCGGATAAGGTTGGGGGACTCGATGCCGGAGCCAACGATTATGTAGTGAAACCCTTCGTTTTTGATGAGCTTCTGGCGAGGATCCGCGCAGTAATGCGCACGGCTGCAGGGATTCATTCAGATATCTATGAGCTGGACAATCTGTCCTTAAATGCCAGAAGTCATATTGTTACGCGGGAAGGCAGAATAATCGAGCTTACCGGAAAAGAGTACGGACTGCTGGAGTATTTTCTGGTTAATAAAAATCAGATACTGAGCCGTGAGAGAATTCTGAATCATGTATGGGGATACGATTTCGACGGAACTGAAAATGTAGTTGACGTTTATATGAATTATCTGAGACGGAAGATTGAGTTAGAAGGACAAAAAAAGCTGATTCATACTGTCCGCGGATTGGGCTACGTGATGCGCGTAGAAGAGGATAAAGACAAAAATGAAGGGAAGTAAATTCAAAATAAGGATTACTATCTGGTTTTCTGCAGCTCTTTTTATCATGTGCCTGCTTATGGGGGCTGTCATAGTATCCCTGTACAGGCTGAAAATGGAAAATAGCGTTCTGGATAATCTTCAGGTTGTTATAGACGAATGCGCGAAGATGATAGACGGAGAACCGGAGCTCCAGCAGATTCTGCGGGAAAGCGAGATAGCTACAGCGGATAATTCAGGTTTTTTACAGGACGATGTATTTCTGATGATTTACCGGGAAGATAAAAGCAGAGCCTGCGGCCTTTTTCTCTATGAAGAGCTTGATTCCCTCCCCTTTGACGACAGACAGCTCCAGAAAATAGAAATGGATCATGCGGGCTTCTGGCTTTATGACAGATACATTGATGCAGAGGAGGGCGGACTTTGGATCCGGGGACTGCAGTATTCTGCCGCGGAAATGGGAGATATCCTTTATACTTTGAGGGATGTATTTCTGGTCTTTCCCTTTGTTCTTATCCTTGCCCTTCTGGGAGGGTATTGGCTGGCCGGCCGTTTTTTGCGGCCTGTGGCGCAGATTAGCCGTACAGCTGAAGAAATCAGACAGAACGGCAATCTCGCAAAACGGATTGAGATTAAGGATACCGGGGACGAGATTTCAGCGCTTGCCAGAACCTTTAATGCTATGTTTCACCGGCTGGAAAAGAATTTTGAGGCCGAAAGGAAATTTGCGTCCAACGCGTCTCATGAGCTGCGAACCCCGGTTTCTGTTATTTTGGCACAGTGCGAGTATGCGTTATCGGATACGGATGATACAGAAGAGCTTAAAGAAGCTCTGGAAGTGGTTCAAAGACAGGGATACCGTATGTCCCAGCTAATTGAAACGCTGCTTATCCTTACAAGGATAGAACAGGATACAGGTTACTACCCTCTGGAAAAAGTGAATGTCAGCGAACTGACAGAGGACGTGTGCAGAGACAGACGGCTGAGCGCAGAGCGGGGAATTACGATGGAAACGGAAATCAAAACCGGTGTGACTGCGGAGATCAATCCTCAGCTTTTCCGTCTAATGCTGGATAATCTCCTGCAGAACGCCTATCGTTATGGACGGGAGAACGGCTGGATAAAAGTGATTCTCAGTGAAAAAGAATCCGGGATAGTACTGAAAGTAGCGGACAACGGCATGGGGATAGGGGAAAAAGACCTGCCGCATATATGGGAACGCTTCTACCGTGCCGATAATTCCCGGAGAAAAAAAGGGATGGGGCTGGGTCTTTCACTGGTACAGCAGATTGTCCAGTATCATCAGGGCAGGATCACGGTTTCAAGCACTGCAGGAGAGGGAACGGAATTTCGCATTATATTTGAAAAGGTGCGGGATGAGAAATAAAAGCCTCTTGTTTTTAGGAAATCATATTTTGTTCACAGAATAGAGACTTTTTTCTAATCTTATTCTAAGAAAAGATGTTTAATCTTGGAATACGATTTAGAAAGGAGTCTTTTTTATGGAAAAGAACAAATATATAAAACCCTCTATGATACAGATCAGCAGACTTCGTAAAGTATACCGTTTAGAAGATGAGGAAGTTGTTGCCCTGCACAGTGTCAGTGCAGATATAAAAAAAGGGGAAATATGCTGTATTTTCGGCACCTCCGGTTCTGGAAAAAGTACTTTGCTGAATCAGCTCGCCGGAATGGAGAAGCCCACATCCGGCGCGGTGCTGATCGGAAAAACTGATATTACAAAGCTGAATGAAAGGGACATGGTGACCTTCCGAAGAAAACATATAGGATTTATATTTCAGGCATATAATCTCCTCCCGGGACTTACTGCCCTTGAGAATGTAGCGCTGCCGATGATGTTTCAGGGATATCCTAAAAAGGAGAGATACCGCAGAGCGAGGGAACTGCTGAAACAGGTGGGACTGGAAAAAAGAATTTACCATTACCCTTCCCAGATGTCCGGCGGCCAGCAGCAGAGAGTGGGAATTGCGAGAGCATTTGTAACAAAGCCGGAGGTGGTCTTTGCCGACGAGCCTACAGGCAATCTGGATACAAAGACTACGGCACAGATTATGGGTATGATTACGGATATGGCAAGAGAGAATCAGCAGACGATCGTACTGGTCACTCATGATCCTCATATGGCGTCCTATGCGGACAGAATCATAACATTGATAGACGGTGAGATTGTTAAGGACGAAAAAAACATACCTGTGCAGGAGACTCCGGCAGGAGGATTTAATGGCGAAAAAATACAGAATTCAGGGAAGGCGGTGTAAAATAAATGACGATAAATAGAAGAAGAGCAAAATTTGCGGCCATACTTGCAGTGCTTACGATGATGACCAGCGGAGGAAACCGGGTATATGCAGCGGAAATATATATGCCGGAGACTACAGGCGCAGAGGCCGTTGAAAGAGCACAGGAAGCCCAGGATGTTTTTTCCGGAGATGCATCAATAAACAGGCAGACGTCTCCTGCAGCGACAGTGGAGGCACCGGAAAACCAGAGCCCGGTAACTCCGGCAGAGGAGACTGCTGGGCCGCAGGCGGAAACTGTTCCGGAAACATATCCACAGTCGCCGGGAGAAGCTGAGGATATACCTGCGTCAACCGAGTCTCCGGAAGTGGATTTTTCATCAGAGGATCAGGGAAAATTACCCGGAATAACCGATGGAAACCCGGAACATACAGTAGGGCCTCCTGAAAAGGAAAATTCAGGAGTATCGGGTCCTTCCGGCAGTCCTGAAATATCCGGAAAACCCCAGCAGGAGATTTCAGGAATACAATCAGGAGCTCTGTATATTTCACGGGAAAAGCTGAAAAAAGGGATCATGGCAAATTCGGACTTTAGTATTACCATTCTTCTAAAAAACACATGGAAAACCGGAAAGATTCAAAATGGAAAGCTGAATCTGGAACTGCCGGAGGGACTGTACCTGCATCCGTCCTATGAAAAAGAAACTTTTGATTTTCCTGATATTCAGGCCGGGGCGCAGAGAAAGCTGCGTATAAAACTACGGTCAGGAGAGATGAAAGAAGACGGACGGACATTAAGGTTAAAGGTGAAGACTCTCTTTCATCATGAACCGGAGGAAAAAGAGTCAGGACAGCAGGAGGTTCTTCTGCTTCCTGTAAATGCAGCAGGCGGAAAGTTGGGATTTGTAGATAATACAGCGTCGTATTCGGGAGGGGATGGAGCATATGGCGGATCCTATGGAGGAGCAGATTCTTCTCCGGAGGAAAAGAAAAAAGCGGATCCCATGGTTCCAAGAGTTATTGTCAGCCAGTATGATTATGACAAAAATGCCGTGTCCGGAAAAACCTTCAGTACAAATATTACAATCTGCAATACAAGTGAAAAACTGAATGTAGAAAATATGGTTCTGAGTATGGAAACGGGAGAGAATGCGTCTCTGCAGGGAACTTCTAATATGGTCTATGTAAAAAGTCTGAAGCCCCAGGAGACCTACCGGACAGAATTGAAGCTGAAAACCCTGGAGGATGGAAAAACTGACAGTGCGGACGTTACCCTGAATTTTAAATATGAATATCTGAAAAATGATGAACGGACAGAGGTAGAGTCGGCCCAGAAAATTTCTGTTCCCGTACAGATTCCGGACCGCTTCAGCGTCGGAGAGCTTCAGACTATGGATGAACCTGTAGCGGGAGAAGAGTTTACAGTTTCTCTGCCCTATGTAAATAAGGGGAAAATACCTGTGAGCAATGTAGAAGCAGTGATAAAGACAGAGATGAAAGCCGGAGAAACATACAAGTATCTGGGAAACGTGGAGGCAGGTACCAGCGGAACCCTGGATTTCTTTGTCACACCGGAAGAAGCCGGAAACCAGAAGGTTCAGATTACTCTGACTTATGAGAATTCTGCAGGACAGGAAAAGACTGTGGAAAAGGAGAAAGTTTTTCAGATTGCAGAAGCAGAAATTTCTCCGGAGGAGATGTTCAGTGAAGGATATATGACAGAAGCAGAAGAGCAGGGATATACCAAAGGAGGAAATAAAGCAAAAACAGGTTTGTTTGCCGCAGGAGGAGCGGGAACTCTGCTGGCCGCCGGCGCTGGTATAACACGGATTAGAAGGCGAAAAAGAGATACGGAAAACGAGGATTTTTAATATGACATTTAAAGATATAGCAAGTCTGAGTGTCCGAAATCTGTACAGGCGCAAGAGCAGGACACTCCTTACAGTTTCCGGTGTGGTAATCGGCTGCTGTGCAGTTGTTATTATGATATCCCTGGGGATTGGAATGAAAAAGTCCCAGGAGCAGATGCTGGAAGGAATGGGAAATTTAATGCGTATTACTGTAACGTCAGCGCCTCAGAATGTTGCAAAACGCCGCCTTCTTGACAAAAAAGGCGTCGATAAAATCAGAAAGCTACAGAATATTAAGGCGGTGGTACCAAAAAAGGAGATGGATCTGGAAGAGCTTAATCTGATTGCAGGAGACCAGGCCCGTTTTCAGTGTAATTATACGACCATTGTTGGAATTCCTGAAAAGGATCTTGAGGCTGCAGGCTATGAAATTAAAGATGGAAAAATGATTTCTGGAAGAGAAAACGAAGTGCTGGCAGGCGAGCACCTTGCCTACCAGTTTGTGGACAGCAGGAGACCTGACGGAAAAAATATGGTGGATTATTGGAGCGATGAGAATGCTCAGCCTTATTTCCCGATTCTTCAGACTCCCGTCGAAGTGGCGAAAAAGGAAGAAAAAGCAGCGGACGGCGTCCAGGAACAAAACAGTGCCAAAGCATCCTGGAAAGGCATTCAGAAGCTGACGGTTGTCGGGGTAACGAAACAGGATTTTGATAAGGGAGATGAAACCGAGGGCGGAATTATTATGGGGATGCGTGATTTCGACCGTATCCAGAAAGAAATCCGCAAAGAGACAAACATTAAATTAAGCAGGGAATATTCCCGGGTTCTGGTGGATGTAGATGATATCAGCCATGTGGACTCCGTGGAAAAAGAAATTAAAAGGCTGGGATACCAGACCAGCTCTATGGAAAGCCTTCGAAAACCTATGGAAGAAAGTGTGAAACAAAAGCAGATGATGCTGGCCGGACTTGGGGCTGTTTCTCTTTTTGTGGCTGCTATCGGGATTGCAAATACCATGATCATGTCCATAGTGGAACGGACAAGAGAGATAGGAATTCTCAAGGCCTTGGGCTGTTCTCTGTCCGATATCCGAAAGGAATTTCTCATAGAGGCCGGGATGATCGGATTCATTGGAGGAATAGCAGGTGCTCTGGTAAGCTGCGGTGTTTCATGGATTATGAATACATATATGGGATCGTCTCTGACAGGAGACGGGCTAATGATGATGATGGAGGAAGGGACTTCAGGGGCAGCTCTTTCCATCATACCGCCGTGGCTGATCGGCGCCGCCGTCCTTTTTTCCGTAATTATGGGAGTAGGAGCCGGATTCTTCCCGTCGAACAGAGCGGTAAAGATTTCTGCCCTTGAAGCAATGAAAGCATGAAAAGATTTTTAAATTTGCTTTGGCTCCGTATATGCATTTCTGTACGGAGCCAAAACAATAAAGTATGATTTTTGTTTTATAAGGACTGCGATTTCTTCTTTTCTTCGTATTCCTTCGTCAGCCTGCGTACCACTATCGTACAGGCAAGAAGGCCGATCAGGTTGGGAAGCACCATCAGGCCGTTAAACATATCGGACATGTTCCACACAAGATCCACCTTCAGGGTAGAGCCGGTAATAACGAAGATCACAACCAGAACCGCATAGATCTTTACAGCCTTATCGCCGAAGAGATGGCGGACGTTGACCTCGCCGAAATAATACCAGCCTACAATAGTAGTGAAGGCGAAGAACAGCATACAGATTGCCACGAAGATTTTTCCGAAGGATCCATAGGCAGAATCAAAAGCGCTCTGCGCCAGGGCGGATCCGGTCAGGCCGTTGTTCCATACGCCGGTGGAAAGAATTACAAGGGCAGTGAGCGTAAGGATGATAAAGGTATCGATAAATACGCCCATCATAGCGATAATACCCTGATCTGCCGGATGCTTCACATCGGCAGTAGCGTGGGCGTGGGGCGTGGAGCCCATGCCGGCCTCATTGGAAAACAGACCTCTGGCAACGCCGTAGCGCATGGCTTTCTGCACGGTTACGCCCAGCATTCCGCCGGCAACGGAGCGGGGAAAAAAGGCTCCCACAAAAATATTCTTAAATGCCTCCGCAACGCCGGAAAGATGCGTAAATAAAATGATGAGACAGCCGACGATATACAGGAGGGCCATAAGCGGCACGATTTTTTCGGTAAAACGGGCGATTCTGCGAATACCGCCCAGGAAAATGAAGCCGGCGACTACGGCCACGCAGATCCCTACTGCAAGAGGACTTACATGAAATGCGTTTTTAAAGGAATCCCCGATAGAATTGGACTGTACCATGTTTCCCATAAATCCAAGGGCAAGGATTAGGGCAACGGAGAAAAATCCTGCAAGAAAACGGCCGAAACGCCCCTTGAACGCGTACTGGATATAGTACACCGGCCCGCCTACAAAAGAGCCGTCTTTAACAACCCTGGTATGCTGCGCCATAACCGCTTCGGCGTAAATGGTAGCCATGCCGAAGAAGGCGCTCACCCACATCCAGAAAATCGCTCCCGGACCGCCGGCCGCGATGGCGGTGGCTGCTCCCGCGATATTTCCTGTTCCTACCTGAGCCGCGATGGCGGTGGTCAGAGCCTGAAAGGAGCTGAGGCCGTTCTCGCCGCTTTTTCCATGAAGAGAAAAGTTTCCGAACAGGGCTTTCATTCCGGTTCCGAATTTTCGGATTTGAATAAAGCGGAGCATAAAAGTAAAGAATATGCCGCTTCCAAGAAGAAGGATCAGCAGGGCATAATCCCAGAGAAATGTGTTGACACTGTTTACAATGTTTGTGATAAGTTCCATAATTCCCCTCGTATAAGTATATATTTTACATAATGTCCGCAGGGCGGAAATAAAAGAAGGTTCACAGGAGAAACTCCCGTGAACCTTTGTACACGAATAAAAAACAGATATAGAATCTGTCTGTTCATTCACTGTCCTTTTGCCTGAGAGATTCAGAAACTTCGTTTCCTTTCACCTTCGGCACCCGTTAGTCGGGATTCTCCAGAGAGCCATCCGGCTGCAGTCCCGTTTTCTTTTAGAAAACACCTGAGAGTATTATTCCTTCGGCGGGTCAAAACCTCTTTCCTGCAGCTTTCTGCTGGCACAATATGTAATTACCATGGATGATTATAGTCGGAATGACGGCGGTTGTCAATAGTTTTGGGTTCCGGCAGTCACGCGGATACCGTTGATCTCCACATTGTCTTCCATGGGGATCACCAGGCAGCGTCTGCCGTCGATCACCCGCGTTTCCACAAGCTCCGCCCGGTCCGGATCCACATGGATCACCACATCCGGAGTCTTGATCTCCATCCGTCTGGTATTTGTGATGTTGGCTGCCATAAGAGAGGCATCCTCTCCCGCCGTGGCTTCGTAGCGGGCGTCAAAATCTTCCAGCTTTTCCTCCTCCACGCCGCATTCCTCAAAGAGGCGCTTTACTTCCGGTTTGGTGAGGATGGCGGGATCCGGAGAATCTTTCTGAGATTCCACCCATTCATTGAGCTTTTCGTGGATGTTCATGACGGTATCGTAGGCGCAGTCTTCGCCCAGAGTTTCTTCCACCAGTGTGTTGAAAGTATCTCGCTGGCCTCCTGCGGAAAGAGGAACTTCGCAGCCGAAGAGCTGGTCCACGAAAGTGCTTCGCAGCTGCTCGGCGTTTTTGGAGTAATAGAGGATCCCGTGAATATCCGTGCTCCGGTCGTTGAAGACCGGGAAAAGGAATCCCAGCTCCGGCATTTCCACGAGCCAGTCGCGGATGCGGTCTTCGATATGATTTGTTTCCGCATTGTAGCACAGTCCTGCTTTGGAAAGCTTAACCGGACAGATGCTGCAGAGAATGTGGTCGTAAATCTCGTCGGAAGCGTCGAACATCTCCAGTCCGTCGGAAGACTTGCCCGGGATATCGTAAACTGCGTGGATCAGGATGATATAGTAATTTTCTCCGTAATCATAAGAGTCGATGACCCTGTCATAGAACTCGTCCACAAGGGCGTCGTCCTGAAGTTTGCTCTCCCTGAGACGGAGCAGGAATTCCTGGGCGCCGCCTTCTTTTTCCTGTTCGAGGGGGAATTCCATATTGATAAGATTTTTTCCTATGGTTCCGGAAAGCGTTTTGCGGAAAATCTCAAAGTATTTGAAAGCCTCCTCCTCCGAAAGTGAGAGAAAAGCTTCCTTCAATTTGGTCTTTTTATTTTTTTCGCCGTCCACATAGCAGCCGCAGATGCGCGTGATCGCGCAGTTGGCGGGCGTGAACTGCTTTTTAATTTCGGATATTTCTTTTTTGTTCACAGATATTCATCTCCTGTTCAGATTATTTAAGATGTTAGACTGCGCTGAATAATATCAGCGTTTTTTATTATAACCTGAAACAGGATGGGGGACAATATTGAGAGGGAAAATATTGAGAAAGGCGGGAAGATTTAATATAATAAAGGAAAAAGGATCATGTGTGTTTTCAGGAAAGGAAGGAGGGTCTTATGAAAAATTTTTTGTGCCTTATTATAGCGGCGCTGCTCTTTGTACAGCCCTGTATGGCGGCGGAGGAAGAACCTGTGCTGAGCGGCGAAGCTCAGGAGAAAGTGACGGATCTTTTGAATCTTCTGGCGGCTGTGGACGCCGGGGGGAACGGAATGTATTTTTCAGAGAATAAAGAAATTGATCAGGATTTTCTGGACAGGTTTCTCACCTGGTCTGTCTGGCTGTCAGTACCTTTTATTGAAGGAGCCGCCCCGGAGATTACGGAGCTGAGTGATGGTACCAGCGGATGGAAAATCCCGGAAGACAAACTGAAGGCCTATATGCAGAATTCTGTTGGAAACAGTGACTATGAGATGAACGGGAATATGAGACTGACGGATGGGAACGTAGAAATCGGCGGATTTACTCCCACGGCGGTATATAGACATGAGAAACCGGAAATCTCTAAAGTAAGCAGGGTATCAGAGACGGATATTCTGGCAGAGGGAACCGTCCAATATGCGCCGGAATTTTCGCAGGAACCGCCTTACACAGCTTCTTTTAGTGTCCTTCTGACACAAAATGCAGAAAGCATATGGGCGGATATGCGCTGAAAGAAATTCAGCGGTGGGAAAAAGAAGGACAGACGGAGAACACAGCCGGCGCGGGCTATACGGATGAAGAGCTGTGCAGGATGGCGAGAACATACTGCGAGGTGCGCAGCGGGGGCATTTCTCCGCAGTATGTGGTGGTTGATAATACCGACGGAAACATGGTAATGATCCATTTGTATGAGGACATGGGAGATCATACGGCGACCTTCGACTGGTACACGGTCGACAGGAATACGGCGGCAGGAACCAATACGCTGGGCGAAACAGTTGACCTGAAGAATCCGTAAACGGGCAGATGGTTTAGTTCAGAATAAAAGCAGGAAAAGCCATACAAAGAGCTTAAAATGTTCTTTGTATGGCTTTTTACGACATCAGAGTTTTGAGTAACCCCAGCCGTTTACAATGGCGTCGATCTTCTGTTTGTTTTTGCACAGAGGACAGTCGTGGAATTTGTAGCTTCCATAATCCGGAATATCCCTCTGCTGGAAGATAGAATGCACAGGAAGCTGGGCGATGCTGTTCACGGCGCTGAAAATCGCGGCAACGCCCCGGATCTTTCCGCCGTAGTACAGGATACTCTCCACCGCGCGGGACAGGGTAGCGCCTGTTGTGATGGCCCCGTTAAGGATCAGCACGTTTTTGCCCTGGATCATGGGCTGGATATTATCCCGGAAGATCATCTGGCCTACGCTGTTGTATTCCGGCGAGGTAATATAAATCGTCTGGTGGGCGTTCATGGAGAGAACGCCGGCCTTGGTCAGTTCTTCCGCCAGATAGGCGCCCACTACTTCCAGTCCGTCCATACACACAATGGTATCAACAGGAATGGAAGCTTCATAATTGGCGGCCAGAGCCTGCGCGATCCTCCGCGCTTCGGAGCTTCGGGATTTCATTGTGGTAATGTCCAGAAAATGTGTGATGTGTGACTGGGGAGTGGCGAAATGTCCAGGGTAAATCTTGAGCTGGATACGATCGTCACTGCGCGCGTAGATCTTGAACATTTTTGATTCCATAAAACGACCTCCTTTATTTGAATTTGCTTTTATATTTGAAGTTTTTGACCTTATATTCAAACTTCTTTTGTTTCATTATACCATTTAAGAGAAAGAGTTATCAATATATTCTGTGAATTTGCAAAAAAGATTCCGAATGATTTTCCATATACCTGTCTGGAAGTGGAACTGGACCACCTGAGTATTCTGTTGCAGCAAAACGGCGTTGTTCTGCCGGCTCTGGCTTATCAGAACACATCAGCCCATTCGGCGATGTTATCCGGCGTGAAGCAGGTCATGCTCCCCAGAACGATCTCCGTGGCCTGCGGATCACCGGGCATTGCCGTGATCTCAAAGGGACTTCCCTCCACTCCGTCAACAGTTACAGTGTCGCCTGCCTGGACGATCGTACCTGCCGAAAGAACTCCTGCAAGGAGCAGTGCCGCCAGGGCTGACCATCTGGATTTTCCGTAGTTTTTCATGTAAAGCACCTCCCTCTTTTTATTCCTGGAATCAGGAAATATTAAATTTCTGTCGATTCATATTGCTGATTTTATTATAAATCTTCTGCCATATTTATAGAAATATATAAGATGACAGAAAATATAAAAATCATGCCAGAATAAAAAGCTATAAGATGCCCGGAAGGAGGACTGAAATATAAAAATCCGGTCAGAAAATATCAAATGAAAACATATTTCTGCAGACGGTCGAAGGCTTCCCGGACAAGGCTGTGAGGAAGCGCAAGGTTCATCCGGATATGGCAGTCTCCATGGAACGGCCGTCCGTCCTGCCAGATCACGCCGGCTTCTATCCCGGAACGCTGAAGCGCTTCTACGTCTGTGCCATGTTCCCGGCACCACTGTGTACAGTCCAGAAAAAGCATATAGGTACCCTGAGGCATGGTGGTTTTCACGCCCTTAAAATTCTCCTGGATGAAAGTTACGGCGTATTTCAGATTATCATTCAGGACCTGGCGCAGCTCATCCAGCCATTCCCGGCCTTCCGGGCTGTAGGCCGCGATCAGGGCATGCATGGAAAGCATGTTCATGGAGTTATAGTGAGTAGCCGCGCCTGCTTTTGTTATGCGGTCCCTGAGATACGGATTGTAGATCACATGATAGGATCCCACAAGACCGGCCAGATTGAAGGTCTTGGAGGGAGCGTACATCGCTACTGTGCGCATACGGGCGTCTTCGGAGATCATCTGCGTGGGGATATGGCGGAATCCGGGCATGGTGAGATCCGCCCAGATCTCGTCGGAGATCACGTACACATCATATTTCCGGTACAGCGCCATCAGCCGGGCGATCTCTTCCCGTTCCCATACGCGGCCTGCCGGATTGTGGGGAGAACAGAAGATAGCCGTGTGGATATTTCCGGAGCTGAGTTTTTCTTCCAGATCTTCATAGTCGATGCGCCAGATTCCTTCCGCATCCTGAACAAGTGGGTTAAGGATAAGATTTATTCCGTTATCTTCCGCGCAGTGGGTGAAGCCGATATAAGTGGGAGACTGGACGATCACGGAATCTCCCGGCCGGCAGAGAATACGAAGAGCGCTGGTCACGCCGCCCAGTACGCCGTTCTCATAACCGATGCATTCCGGAGTAAGACCTGTAGTGCCGTAGCTCTGTTCATGCCAGCGTATGATGGCTTCGTAATAAGCGCCGGGCGTCTGAAAATAGCCGTATGCAGGGTGCGCGGCCCGGGCGGTGATGGCCTGAGGTATCGCGGGAACAGTGGGAAAATTCATATCTGCCACCCACATGGGAATAATACTGAAACCGTCCTTTACTCTGGCGCCGGCAAAGAAGACGTCGCCGCCGGAGTGAGGAAGATCTACGGCGACAGCGTCTTTCCCCAGCCGGTCCATAACAGTGGTAAAATCATATTTCATAGGTTTATCCGCCTTTCCAATAAAATGTCCTGAATTTATTGTAGTGAAAGAGAAATAAGCTGTCAAATAAAAAACGGGGCTCCTTACGGGAGCCCCGGAATGCGGGAGGGTAAAGGCATCAGCCTTCAATGGAAATATATCCGTTATGTTCAACTTTCTTAGGTTCTTTTTTCGGAATGGAGACCTTCAGGATACCGTCTTCATATTTGGCTCTGATCTCATCCTGTGTGACAGCGTCGCCTACATAGAAGCTTCTCTGCATAGCACCTGCGTAACGTTCACGCCGGATGTAATTGCCTTTCTTATCCTTCTCATCCTTGTCAAGTCCCTTGGCAGCGGATAAGGTAAGGTAACCGTCCTTCAGCTGGATCTTGATCTCGTCTTTCTTAAATCCCGGAAGGTCTACATCCAGTTCATAGGAGTCGTCCTTCTCGCGGATATCTGTCTTCATCATGTTCTGCGCGTGTTTGCCGTACAGAGGATTCCTCTTGCCCCAGAAATTGCTGTCAAACGGGAAATCCATCCAATCATCATCAAATAAGTTTTCTCCAAAAATACTGGGCATTAACATAAGTCATCTCTCCTTTATAAAAAATCATTCATTCATTACTCTGTTTCCAGAACCGGGAGACATATCAAAAATCCAACAGGTTTCGGATTTTTTTATCTCTTCCTTTGTTCTAAGTGTAATATAACACGCATTATTAGCACTGTCAAGAGGTGAGTGCTAATTTCACAGAATCTTCACATTTATATAAAACTGATTTTTTCCCAGACGTTTCGCCTTATAGAGAGCTGTGTCCGCGAGCTGGTACAAAACGCTGTATTCCTGCGGACCGCTTCCGGCCAGGACGACGCCGGCGCTGACGGATATCCGGTCTTTTTCGGCGCCGCCGCCAGGACCGGTACGGATACTGTCATATAATTTCTGCAGTCTCGCTTTCATCACTTCAACAGACACAGCGCCGGGGATAAGAACGATAAATTCATCGCCGCCCAGCCGGCCGATCACTTCCCCCTGGGTAAATGTATCTGAAAGACGGCGGGAAAACAGGACAAGAAGACGGTCGCCGGCGGGATGGCCCTCGGTGTCGTTGACCCGTTTGAAGTTATCTAGGTCAAAAAGCAGCAGGGCGCCGCAACTGTTGCGGGAATGAAAGAACGCCTCCGCTCTGCGTTCGAATCCGTTTCGGTTGTACAATCCGGTGAGACGGTCGTATTCCGCCGCATTTCTGGCCGCGGAAAGCTGATCTTCCATCTGATTCATTCCCTCGGATTTCCGGACATATTCCTGTCCCAGGCGGGATATCATCTCCAAAAGCGGCGCCAGTTCCGGAACTTCACTGTCATCTTCCCGGATGCTGCCTTCGCCCCGAAGTACCCGCTGGATTCCTTCGCGGATTTTCTCAAAGTGCGCGAACACATATTTTTGTATATAAAAACGTACGATCAGAATGGTCATTACGGTTATCACAGCGACAGAGGATAAGCCGATGGCAAAGGCCGCGGCCACATTGGCCATTACCTCCTCCATCCCGGTAAAGGCCGCCAGATACATATCGTGCCGCTCTCTGATCACAACGATCTGGTATGCGCCGTTGATCCTCAGAACTACAGGACGGCCTTCCGACAGAAGGGAGAGAAAGTCAAGAAGCTGTTTTCCCTCGCTTACATTTTCGATATGGATATCCTGTCTGTTGTTTTTTGTGATTCCGAGGATTTTTCCTCTTGCTTTTCCCGCGGCGAAGATGCTGGTGTCATACTCTGTAGTGGCCCGGCGCAGAATGGAACTTACCCGGTCGCTGCCGCTTGTCAGCTGCAGACGCGTCAGATCTCCGTCGATCCTCACAGCGAAAAAAGAGGTGGAATCAGAACGTACAGTTACGCGGAAATAACCGGGGCGTTCCCAGAAATCCGGTTCGTCTATGTTTACCGCAGCGGCGTTTTTTTCTCCGGAAGCTTTCAGCCGGGATATGATCTCCCCGTCTTCCTGCGTGCCCTGAAGAGATTCATCTGTACTGACCATAATCTCTCCGGAAGGACTGATCAGAGAGATAGGACCCGTTCCCATAATGATTCTGAGTGTTTCCAGACCGGAAGGAGAGGCGGCGGCCGCATCAGCGGCTATGATGCCGGACACTTCCCGGGCGTGCTTAATATATTCTTCTGACAGGCGTTTTACCGATGATTCATATTCTTCGGTAATATCTTCGAGGTTGCCGTCTACGCCGCCCAGGAGCTGGTAAAGATAATAGCCGTTCTCATCCCTTCCGCGGATATACAGGATGACGGCGAATATAAGAACAAAAAGCATTGCGGACACCAGATATGTGGCGGCAAGCCTTTTATACAGACGTTTCATACGGCGGATGATATCTTACACAGGATTCTCCGGTTTTCAAATCCCGGACAGATTTTTTGTTTTCTGCTTTCTTCATAATATAAGTTCTCCCGGATTTGTTTTTTCTGATTATCATGCCGTAAAAAAACGGATATTATACGATTATTTTTGTTTATGCATGTCCTTTGCAGGCGAACGCGCATCCTGAGGGAGTTGCGGCGCAGCCGCCCAGAGCTGTCTCTCTCAGCTCATAGGGAAGCTTCTTCCCGACAGAATACATGGCCGCCAGCATTTCATCGAAAGGAATCGGCTGGCGGATGCCGCTTAAAGCCATCTCCGCGGCGGTAAGGGCGTTGGCCGCCCCGGCGGCGTTCCTGCTCTGACAGGGACATTCTACCAGACCGCCCACAGGATCACAGACAAGTCCGAGCATATTCATAAGGACCGTGGAAGCCGCGAAGAGGCATTGCTCAGGCGTGCCGCCCATCAGCTCCACAGCGGCGGAAGCCGCCATGGCGGAAGCGACTCCGACTTCGGCCTGACAGCCGCCCACAGCACCTGCTACAGTGGCATTGCGCATGGCAAGATACCCCACGGCGCCCGCGTTAAAAAGAGCATTTGTTATTTCTTCATCACTGAGATGGAATTCTTCCTGAAGAGTCAGGAGTACTCCGGGAACCACGCCGGAGGAACCGGCGGTGGGAGCGGCTACGATAAGGCCCATGGAGGTGTTGACCTCCAGAACGGCGCAGGCGTATGTGATGGCACTGGAAAGCACGCCGCCGCAGACGGTTTTGCCTGCGGCGCGGTGTTCGGAGAGCAGTTTCGCCTCTCCTCCGATCAGACCACCTATGGATCTGCGCGGAGACACAACAGGTGAGGAGGCAGACTCTTTCATGATCTCCCAGGCTTTGTCCATTTTTGCCATGACTGCGGAAAGTTCGGTCTCCCCGCAGTCGCATTCTCTTATTTTCATGATCTTGGAAATCGGACACTGATGCTCTTCGCAGAGCGCCAGCAGTTCCGCCCCGTTTTTAAAATCCATGGATATTTTCCTCCCTGTATAGTATTACGGCTGGACCAGCATAACGTCCCGGACATAGGGATTGACCCGGATACCTTCGGAAATATCTTCCGGGAGCTGTCCGTCGGATTCCACGATACTGTAGGCCGTTTGTCCTTTGGCTTCGCGGAAAAGTTTCATAAAGGCGATATTTACGTTCCGTTCGCTGAGACAGCTTGTAATATGCGCCACAACCCCGGGTTTGTCGGAATGTATTACGATAAGGGTACTGTACTCCCCGGAGAAATCCACTTCGACCTGGTCGATCCTGGTGATCCGCACCTTGCCGCCGCCCAGGGATTCGCCCCGGACGGTAAGCGTTTTGCCGTCTGTGGTGGTCATGCGGATGTCGACAGTGTTGGGGTAGACGTCTTCCTCCTCTTTATTAACCTGGAAGTGGAATTCAAGTCCCCTTTCCCCGGCGATACGGAAGGAATCGGGAATACGGCGGTCGTCTGTGGCAAAGCCCATAATACCGCCAAGAAGAGCTCTGTCCGTACCGTGTCCCCGGTACGTCCGGGCGAAGGAGCCATAAAGGGTGAAGTCAACCCTCGCGATGGATCCCGGCGCCATTTTCTGCGCGAGGAGGGCGATGGAGCAGGCTCCTGCGGTATGGGAACTTGAAGGGCCGATCATATTCGGACCCAATACGTCAAAAACACTGATAAAAGTCATAAAAAATTCCTTTCTGCGGGTTGAGATTGTGTAAATGGCGGATGAAATGAACCGACAGCGCTACCATGGCTGATAAGTACAGCTCTCGGCGTCGAAGTAATACCATCCATTTCCGCGTCCGATAGGAGATCCGTCGCTCTCCGCCTGCTGATAGGGGATATAGGAATCAGTGCCGGGATCCCAGGAATACAGATTAAAGGGATCGGAAATCTCTGTCATAATACTGTTTCTGTCTGTAGTCTGGCCGCCGGCGTCCTCTGGCGTAGCGTCTTTCGTTGAGGTATCTTCTGTTGTGGTATTTTCTTCTCCGGTATCGGTAAAGCCGCTGTCCGGCTGTTTCGGCGTGTCCGGATTGCTGCCATCTTCAATGTCTTCCACGGCCGGATCATAGATGTCTGTCTCATGGGAATAGTCTGTATCACCGCTGTCATAATGACCGGTTTCATAAGTATTGCCGGTGTAGTCGTTTTCGTAAGTGTCATCCGTACTATAGGAATCTTCCTGATTTTGCGCAGTCTCCTCTCTGTCGTCCGCCTGGTCCGGGGAAGGGGAAACTGATGATAAATCAGCGGCAACCGGACTGATATCTGCAGTATTATCCGCAGGAATCATATTTACGGCTGTGTTTACGGGAGAAACGCCGCCGTCGGTTTCCCGCGCGGCCGGATCGGAAACGGTGTCCTCCGTATTATTATATCCGGAAGACGGAGTGTTATCGGCAGATGTGGAAAATACAAAAGAAATATTCACCGTGATCAGCAGGAGTATAACCATGATGCCGGGAACAAGACTGCGCTTCAGATGTCTCAGATTCTGCATGTACAGAATCCGATCCTTAAACGGCATGTTATTGTCATTAAGGCTGGCCGCTGTATATGGGATTCTGTTCTGAAGAGCGGCTGTCTTTAAGAGAAGCCGCCGGTAAAGTCTGTGTTCCTCGCTGGAACAGCGCCGGACAACGCCTGCGTCGCACAGATTTTCAACATCGTTTTCGGCTTCCTTCAGCATCAGGAACAAAAACGGATTAAACCAGTAAATAACCGCGCAGAGGCGCAGAAGCATTTTGTACCAGAGGTCTCTGCGGACGTAATGGGACAGTTCATGATGAAAAATAAGCCGTAATTCTTCCGCCGTATAGCCTTTGGCGGGAAGATACAGCCGGGGTCTGAAAAGCCCGGCCAGAAGCGGCGTGGAAAGTCCCGCGTTCTGCATCAGGGACGGAGGACTGGAAATCCCCTTTATCCGGCAGACATGGGTATAAGCCTGTATGGTAAAGGACTGATAAACAGGAATACTCATTTTTTGAAGACGCCGCAGAGATCTGCAGTAGAAAAATATCTCGCAGGATGACCTCAGAACCGCGCCTATAAGCCAGACGGACAGAAAAATTCTTGCGGCGGTTTCATATGATATCGAAAACAGTCCCCCATCCGGGTGAGAGTCATGCTGCCCGGCTCTTTCCGGTGTTTCCCTCAGGACGCTGGAAGAGACGTCCGCAAGAGTATCCGTCGCCGCGGATATGTGGGATACATCCGGAATGTCTTTCAGAGTTTCTGTATGAACCGGGGCCTTTATGTGGAACAAAGCAAAGTCGCCGGAACAGGGAACAGGAACAAGAAGGATCAGGGATATCATAAACCATACGAAATACTTCCACTGAGCGGTAAATCTTGATTTAAGAGAACCGGACAGCAGCTTTACGAGCAGAATGATAAAACCGGCGATAAGATTCAGTTTAAGGATATGAAGCACAAAGTCGGTCATAGATTATTCCTCCTTATCTTCCAGTTCCTGTATAAAATCGGTGAGTTCCTGAAGGTCCTCGGAGCTGATCTTTTTCCCTTTATAAAGAGACGTGACAAACTTGGAAAGGGAATTGTCGTACAGTTTTTCCAGTATGCTGTGGCTTTCATTCGCCTGATATTCTTCCTGCGAGACAAGGGGGGTATAAAGATTCATGTTTCCCTTTTTTTCTACCTGCACATAGTCTTTTGCCTCCAGGCGGGTGAGAAGGGAAAGGATGGTTGTGGGAGCCAGATGTTTTTTGAGATTGACGATCTTTTCAATCTCAGAGCGGCTCATAGGGGGTGTACCGTTCCACAGGACCAGCATGATGTCCAGTTCAGACTCGGGGAGTCTCTGACAGGATTTTTTCATGAGGTTCACCTCCTGTTTTTGGAATTACCCTCTCCTGATAACAGAAGAGGGTAATTTTATTTTACCATATTAAGATAGGAATACAAGCGTTCCGGGAAGAAATTACCAGGGCTTGTAAGTGCCGTCTTCGCTGTCATAGTAATACCAGCCTTCTCCGCGTCCGATGGGAGCTCCGTCGCCGCCTGCCTCCTGGAAGGGGATATAGGAGTTGGTACCGGGATCCCAGCTGGCAAGGTCGTAAGGATCATTGATCTCTGAGGCGGGGTCCGCATCCGGATTGGCCGGTTTGGCGGGATCGGGCGTCGGCTTCGGGTTTTCAGATGCAGAAGGCTCCTGAGAATCGGAACTGTTTTCATCGGAAGGATTTTCGGACTGGCCGCCGGAGGAATCTTCTGTGTCTGATTCGTCGGAAGTGGAAGCGGACTGGTCAGAGTCATATCCGTATCCGGAATCGTAACCATCATCCGTGTCATCATAGCCGTTATCGGATTCCGGATCGGCAACGGCGGAAAGAATCTTTATGATATCAGGAATGTTTTCTTTGTCGGTGGCGTATCCCGTGGCCGCGTAAATTTCTTTTCCCCAGGAGAGAAAAGTCTGGTAAACGGCAGGATACTGTTCCCCGGGTCTGGCTAAAGCAGGCAGATCTTCATAATCTTCGTATCGTACAACCGTGATCCTGTCCTCGCCATTTGTAAAAGTGTGGAGTGTATTGGGATCGGAGAGTTCATACCAGTCGCTGTCTATATCTTCAACAGATACAAACGGTTCGTTGATAAGAATGGTTTCGGCGTTTCCTGTAGTTGATAAAGCGAAGATAAGCATCGCAGATAAAGCTGATGCCGCGATAATATTTTTCTTTCTTCTCATAATGAATCTCCTTTCGTCTGGCAGAGGTCTGATCTGTTTGTTTACTACGTTTGTAGTAGTTAATTATATACTACATCTGTAGTAGGAAAATGTCAAGGATATTCTACGGCATTTGTAGAAGAAATTATTCCACAAAAAATTCACTGGAAGAGGAAACAGGTTTGTGATAAGCTGATACAGAAATGATCAGAAAGGGGAATGAACAGTATGCTGCAGGACGATTATATACTCCGTCAGATACGCGAAATGGTTCGCGCGGTAATGAAAATGCTTTTTCAGGTAGATGTTCCGGAACTGACGCCGGAGATACTTGAAGACGAGGAAACAAAAGAAACGCTGGAAAGCCTTCTGGCGCTTATGGAAGAGGGAAAGATCGATGAGGCGGAAAACAGGCTGTACGACCTGACCTCGGGAGAAGAGGATGAAGACAGGCGCAATCTGGAAGCCGGCCTTTTATTCTACTATATCCTCAACAGCAAGGATGATGATTTTCTGGAGGAACATGATTTCAGCCGAGAGGAAATTATGACAGGTATCCAGGATCTGGCGGACAGATACGGTCTCAGCGGAATCGCGGAGGCTTTCCGGGCGTAGTTCCCGGACCGAAAACAAAAAGTCCCCGCTGCGCGTGGTATACGCGCCGGGGCGCCGGATTCACAGTATATAGTAATGGGGAATGATGTCCTCGTAGGAACCGTCTTTCATACGGAATCCTTTGGGGATGATCCCGAGCCGGGTAAAGCCCAGTTTTTTATAAAGGGCAAGGGCCGCGGTATTGGAACGTACGACAGCGTTAAACTGCATGATGCCGAAGCCCAGCTCTTTCGCCGTGGCAAGACAGTGCCGGACAAGGGTCTCTCCTACGTGGCAGCCCCGGACGTCCCGTTTTACGGCGTAGCTCGCATTGCATATATGCCCGCAGCGTCCTACATTATTGGGATGGAGAATATAAAGTCCCACAATTTTGTCCGAACCTGCCTCGCAGGCAATGCCGGTGAAGGTCTGCTCTTCAAAGAATCTCATGCCGGAGCTCTCATCAAGAAGTTCCGTCTGGGGGAAAGCCACCCCGTCTTCCACCACCTGATTCCAGATCAGAATGGCGTCTCTGATATCCTTTTTATCGAATTTCCGTACAAAAACTTCCATGGTTTTCGCTCCTCGTATTAACATTATTTTGACTGCCGTATCAGAGATTTCGATACGGCAGTCTGTCTTTTGTATATTCATTCATTTTTCCGGAGTAATTACAGAATTCCTCCGCTTCTCAATTACCTTGTCCGCCAGTTACAGAGCCATTTTTCAATGGTTATCTTACTGAATTTTACTGATGTACATATTCCAGCCAGTGATCATCTTACTGAACCATCATGTCTGTCGACATCTCTGCTGCTCACTGCCTTCCTGAATTCATCCATGGATCTGGCTGATAACGCCTGCCTGAAATAAAACTTCAGGGTGTCCAGATCCTTTACATCCGCCAGGTGTTCACGGATATCATCCGGAACTTCCCCCAGTCCGGCTAGAACCTCCAGAATAGCAGCAACCCGTTCCTGGGTCATACCTTCAGACAAGCCCAGCTCACGCCCCTCAGCCAACGCCTGCTTCCTGGCATCCTCTCTTTCTTCTCTGATCAGCTCTTCCAACAACATAAACTGCTCCTCCATTTCACGGCTTGCCTTTACATTCCTGACCGCGTCCTGAATCCGCTTTACAAAATAGTTCCTGAAATATAAATTAATTATACGGAAGCAGCAGATCATTTACAATAGAAAAACTACTTTTCCTTAAATGATAAAAGAATACAGGCCGCAGGGATGGAAGAGCGGTCATCACAGGCTGTCGCCGGAGCTTCATGGATTTTGCGAGCATAGTGTGGGCGGCGGATCAACTGTTTGAGCAGAGCGAGTTTTGATCCGCCGTCCACAAAAAACGGCGCAGCAAAAACATGAAAGCGAGGCCTGCCTGCGATGACCGCCTTCCGCCCGCGGCCGTTATATTTCATGCGACACGCATATTTCCCGCGCCCCTGTTGCCATCTTTTTCCGCCGGTGTTATGATATTTGAGTAAATCCGACACGAAAGGAAATGACATACATGAAACAGGAAAACTACATCAAAGGAATGACCATGATCATCCTGTCAGCCTTCTTCTTTGCCTGCATGAACGTAAGCGTCCGCCTGGCGGGAGATTTGCCGACCATGCAGAAAAGCTTCTTCCGCAACCTGGTGGCGGCGGCGTTCGCGGCAGCGATCCTGATGAAAAACCACGTATCTCCCAGGGTCAACAGCCGTTACTGGGCGCCCCTTGCCATGCGGTGCATCTTCGGGACCGTCGGCATACTCTGCAATTATTACGCCATAGACCATCTTCTGGTAGCGGACGCCTCGATCCTGAACAAACTGTCCCCCTTCTTCGCGATTATTTTCTCCTTCCTGATCCTGAAGGAAAAAATCACGCCCATACAGGCGTCCTGCGTAATGCTGGCGTTCATCGGCTGCCTCTTTGTGGTAAAACCGGGATTCCAGAACGCGGCTCTTATCCCGGCGCTGATCGGAGTCTGCGGAGGACTGGGAGCCGGAATCGCCTATACCATGGTCCGGGTGCTGGGAACCCACGGGATCAAAGGACCGGTGATCGTATTCTATTTCTCCATGTTTTCCTGCGTGCTTCTTCTGCCATGGCTGATCTTCGACTTCGCGCCCATGACCATGAAGCAGCTGGGAACTCTTCTGATGGCGGGATTATTTGCCGCAGGCGGACAGTTCACCATAACCACGGCGTACACCTACGCCCCGGCGGGAAAAATCTCCATTTTTGATTATTCCCAGATCATCTTCGCCACACTATTGGGCTTTTTCCTCTTTGGGGAGATACCGGACGGATACAGCTTTATCGGCTACGGGCTGATCATAGCGGCGTCTCTGGGAATGTTTATCTATAACAGAAGAGCGGCGGAAAAGAAATAAATTTTAATCTGATTTTAATTTTCCTTCAAAGTGAAATTAAGGAACTACTGTTAAAGTAGGTACTGTAAACAGAAAGAAACAACTTTAAATACATTGCTTTGGAGGAAAAAAAGGTGGATATTATGGAACAGCTGGAAAAAGTTGAAAAATTAAGAGAAAGAGCAGACGTCTCCTATGAGGAGGCGAAAGAGGCCCTGGAGGCCTGCGACTGGGATCTTCTGGACGCCATGGTATGGCTGGAAAAAAGAGGGAAAGTAAAAGGCCCGACAAAAGAGAGCTTTACCACCAGTTACGAGGAACAGGATCAGTATGTCTCTGTAAAAGACAAGGTGCAGGAACAGGAAGAGAGCGGAAGCGACAGCTTTTTTAAGAAACTGGGGCATTTCTGCAAGATCCTCTTTCAGAAAAGTCTGGATAACTCTTTCTATGTTAATCGAAGGGAAGAGGAAATCTTCCATGTGCCTGTGTGGGCGCTGGTGCTCCTCCTTCTTTTCTTCTGGAAGATCCTGATCCCGGTTATGATCGTGGCGCTGTTTTTCGAGTGCCGGTATTCCTTTAAGGGAAAAGACAACCTGGACGGCGTGAATAAAGCCATGGACAAGGCCGGAGATCTGGCCGACAAGGTGAAAGACGAGTATGAGAAACTGTAAAATATGCAGACGCCTCCCGGCGCGGAACTGTGCCGGGGATGCGCTGCAGAATCATAAGGAGCGGGAAAATATATGGCGGCACACATTCTGATCATAGAAGATGAAGAGAAACTGGCAAGATTTGTGGAGCTGGAACTGGTTCATGAAGGCTATCAGGTCAGCAGAAGCGGGAACGGCCGGGAGGCCCTTCAGATGGCGGAGGAGAACAGCTATGATCTGCTCCTTCTGGATATCATGCTTCCGGGACTGAACGGGCTTGAAGTCCTCCGCCGTCTCAAGCAGGAAGGAAACACGGTGCCGGTGATCCTTCTCACGGCCAGAGACGCGGTGATGGATAAAGTGGCGGGACTGGACGGAGGCGCGGTGGATTATATCACGAAACCCTTCGCCATTGAAGAGCTGCTGGCCAGGATCCGCGTGGCGCTGAAGCTTCACGGAAGTGCCGCAGCGGCGGCGCAGAAAACAGCCGAACCGGGGAATCTTACCTGGAGAAAGCTGTCTCTTTCCGAACAGCGCCACCAGGTAACCTGGGCAGGGGAGGAGATCAGCCTTACCAACCGGGAGTTCCGGATGCTGAAAACCCTCCTGGAAAACAGAGATATCGTACTTTCACGGGAGACTCTTCTGGAAAAGGTCTGCGGTTACGACTATATGGGAGAGACTAATGTGGTGGATGTTTATGTCCGGTATCTCCGCTCCAAGATCGACGAGGTATACGGAGTAAAAATGATCCGGACGGTGCGGGGCGTGGGATATGTGATCAAGGAAGAACAGGACGGATGATATGAGTGAGAACAGAAGCGCGGCGGAAACGAAACGGATGACTTCTATTGTCCGCAAACTTCATATAAGCTGGATCGGAAGAAAACTTTTCATGTATATCGGATGGGATTTCTTCTTTTTTGTGGTGTTCTGTATCGGGTGGCTTCTGGATCAGGAGTTTACCCGTCTGGGATCATTTGAATTTAATTATGAAAGAAGCTTCGCCCATTTTCCGTCAGTTAAGAAACTGGCCTATGTGGTGAAGGACGAAACAGGAAAGATCCTGATGGACATTCCGGTGTATCATACTCTCATGGTAATCGGGATATTCACCGGGATCGTTCTGGTTTTTCAGCTTCTGGATATCGGCTTTTCCTATGTGAAGGAGGAACAGAAAATCCGGCGGATCCTTGCGCCTATCAATGAGATTGCCCTGAAAGCCGACGAGCTGAGCAGGATGACGTTTTCGGAGGATAAATATCAGCAGATCGAGGAAGCAATTTCCAGCCTGCAGCCGGAAGAGCCGGATCTGCTTTCTTTCGGGGACTCGGATCTGCAGGGAATAGAGGCCGCTATGAATAATCTGCTGATGAGGATGCGGGATTCCTACCGGCAGCAGGCCAGGTTTGTCAACGACGCCTCCCATGAACTCCGAACCCCCATCGCGGTGATCCAGGGTTACGCCAATATGCTGGCCCGATGGGGCGCAAAAGACGAGAAGGTTCTGAAAGAATCCATAGAGGCGATCCTGCACGAATCAGATCATATGAAGTATCTGGTGGAACAGCTCCTCTTTCTGGCAAGAGGTGACAGCGGGAAGACCAGACTTACCCTGGAAAAAACAGATCTGAACAAAATGATGGAGGAGATATACGAGGAATCGCTGATGATCGATGAGAAGCATATTTACCGTTTCCCAAAGCCTTCGGAAGATTTTTGCGCTACGGTTGACGCCGCTCTTTTGAAACAGGCGGTGCGTATTCTGGCGGATAACGCGGCAAAGTATACGCATGAGGGAGATGAGATCGTTTTCAGCCTGGGACGCACCGATGAGGGGAAAATATATCTGCAGGTGCAGGATATGGGGATCGGTATGGCGGAGGCTGACGTGGAGCATATGTTTGAACGCTTTTACAGGGCGGACGAGGCGCGGGCACAGCAGGGAACCGGCCTGGGTCTGGCGATCGCCAAGTGGATCGTGGATAAGCACAGGGGCTGTTTTCAGATCCTCTCCCGGACGGATCTGGGAACGAGGGTCCGGATCATCCTGCCACGCTAAATTTTTCTGAAATTTTATCTTCCCCGTATTGACAAACTTTATAGATTAGATTAGGCTTACTCTGAGAAAATATTTATAAAAAACCGGATAGGCCGCGGATTGTCACGCGCCTTTGCAAGTCCGGCGATACATAAAAGAGGGGACAGAAGATGACATTAAAAGACCTGCCGATCGGAAAAACGGCAACCATAAAGTCAGTGGGCGGGGAAGGAGCGCTAAGACAGCATTTCCTCGATATGGGACTGATTCCCAAAGGCGAGGTGACCATGGTAAAGTACGCGCCGATGGGGGATCCCATGGAACTGAGGATCCACAGTTATGAACTGACGCTGAGGCTTGCCGATGCGGAAAAAATAGAAATCGAGAATATCAGGGACGCGGATCAGAACGCGGCCGAAAGAAATAAAAAACAGCGGGAACGCAAACAGTCCATTCCTCATCCCGGCCTGGGCGAGGGCGGTAAATACCACTTCAAAGAGACCGAGCACCCGCTGCCGGAGAACGAGACGCTGACTTTCGCCCTGGCGGGGAATCAGAACTGCGGAAAGACGACTCTTTTCAATCAGCTCACCGGTTCCAGCCAGCACGTGGGGAATTTTCCCGGCGTGACGGTGGACCGGAAAGACGGTTCTATCCGGGGAAAGAAAAACACACTGGTAACAGACCTTCCGGGCATTTATTCCATGTCGCCCTATTCCAGCGAGGAGATCGTGACAAGGAATTTCGTCCTGGACGAACATCCCAGAGGAATCATAAATATTGTGGACGCTACGAATATCGAGCGTAACCTGTATCTTACGATGCAGCTGATGGAGCTGGATATTCCCATGGTCCTGGCCCTGAACATGATGGACGAGGTGAGGGAAAACGGCGGATCCATCCGTATCAACAAGATGGAGGAGATGCTGGGGATCCCGGTGGTTCCCATCTCCGCCGCGAAGAACGAAGGTATCGACGAGCTGGTGGCCCACGCCCTTCATGTGGCGAAATATCAGGAGAAGCCGGAGATCATTGACTTCTGCGACGCGGAGGAAGACGGCGGAGCGGTACACAGATGTCTCCACGCCATCATGCATCTCATCGAGGATCACGCGAAACAGGCCCGGATCCCGGTACGGTTCGCCGCGGCCAAGCTGGCGGAAGGAGATGGGCTGATCCTGGAGAAACTGAACCTGGATCAGAACGAAAAGGAAATGCTTGAGCATATCGTAAAACAGATGGAGACGGAGCGGGGACTGGACCGTTCGGCAGCCATCGCGCATATGCGCTTTGATTTTATAGAGAGAGTCTGCGAGGAGACTGTGGTAAAACCAAGAGAAAGCAAAGAACACGTGCGCAGCACGAAGATCGACAGCGTGCTTACCGGAAAGTATACGGCGATCCCATGTTTCGTGGGAATCATGGCGCTGGTTTTCTGGCTGACTTTCGGAGTGATCGGCGCGTTCCTTTCGGATATTCTGGACATAGGGATCACCGGACTCGGCGATCTGGTGGATTCCTGGATGACGGCGGCCAATGTGAACAGCGTGCTTCACGGTCTGGTGATCGACGGGATCTTCAATGGCGTGGGCAGTGTTCTCAGTTTCCTGCCCATCATCGTTACCCTGTTCTTCTTCCTTTCTCTTCTGGAGGACAGCGGATATATGGCCAGAGTAGCGTTTGTCATGGACAAGCTTCTGCGTAAGATCGGACTTTCCGGCAGAAGCATCGTACCCATGCTGATCGGGTTCGGATGTACGGTGCCTGGCGTTATGGCAAGCAGGACGCTTCCATCAGAGAGGGACCGCCGGATGACTATTCTTCTGACGCCTTTTATGAGCTGCTCGGCGAAGCTTCCGATCTACGCCTTTTTCACAGCGGCCTTTTTCCCGAAATACGGCGCGCTGGTGATGATCGCTCTGTATTTCGGCGGCATTGTAATGGGAATTCTCATGGCCCTTCTCTTGAGGAAGACCATGTTCAGCGGCGAGGCGGTTCCCTTCGTAATGGAGCTTCCCAATTACCGCCTTCCCGGAGCGAAAAATGTGGCTCATCTTTTGTGGGACAAGGCAAAAGATTTCCTGCAGAGAGCGTTTACCATTATTTTCCTGGCCACTATCGTGATCTGGTTCTTACAGACTTTTGATATCCATTTGAACGTAGTCAGCGACTCAAAGGACAGTATTCTTGCTATGGTGGCAAGTGTGGCGGCTCCTGTGTTCGCTCCTATGGGATTCGGGGACTGGCGGATCTCCACAGCGCTGATCACCGGTTTTATGGCAAAAGAAAGCGTAGTCTCTACATTGTCCGTACTGTTCGGAAATACAGAAGCGCTGATGGCGTCTATAGCGCCTCTCTCTGCAGTGAGCCTTCTTGTCTTCTGTCTTCTCTATACGCCCTGTGTGGCGGCGATCGCCTCCATCAAGCGTGAACTGGGCGGGAAATGGGCTGCCGGCGTGGTTGTGGGACAATGTGTGATTGCATGGATCGCAGCTTTTGTGGTATACCTGATAGGAAGTCTGTTTTAAATTAATAAATTCAAAATCGAAAGGGGTGCGGCAATGAATATATGGCATGATATTGATGAAGAAAGAATTTATCCTACAGATTTTATGGCTGTGATCGAGATTACCAAGGGAAGCAGGCAGAAGTACGAGCTGGATAAGGAGACAGGGCTTCTGATGCTGGACCGTGTATTGTTTACGGCGACTCATTATCCGATGAATTACGGTTTTATTCCGCGCACCTACGGAGACGACGGCGACCCGCTGGACGTGCTGGTGCTGTGCTCGGAGCCGATCCAGCCCCTGACCCTGGTGAGGTGCTATCCCATAGGCGTTATGAGGATGGAAGACAGCGGTATGGGAGACGAGAAGATCATCGCCATTCCCTACAGCGATCCCACTTATATGGGATACACGGATATCAAGGAACTGCCGAAGCATATTTTTGAGGAGCTGAAGCATTTTTTTACCAATTATAAGAGCCTGGAGGGAAAGAGCACGAATGTGACAGAATTCGGCGGTCCCATCGACGCGGTGGAAGTGATCGAATACTGCATGGAGAATTACAAAAGGAAATTCGTGGACGGAGATACGGAGAAAAAAGAAATGCATACACCGGAACCGGAGAAGACGGAGAAAACAGAAACGTATACACTGGAGCCGGCGAAGATGGAGGAAGCGGAGCTCTGTAATGAGATCCTGGACATGGGAAGAAAATTCCAGAGAGAGCAGGGGTTCGTGCAGTGGACCGACGATTATCCCTCTCTGGATACCGTCAGGGAGGACATAGAAAAGAAACGTGGCTATGTACTGAAAGTAGATGGAACGGTCGCCGCATATATGTGCGTGGACTTCGGCGGAGAGCCGGCCTATGATGATATAGAAGGCGCGTGGCTGTCGGACAGGCCCTATGTGGTATCCCACCGCATGGCTTTTCATAAGGATTTCAGAGGCCGGGGGCTTACCAAAGTGGCGTTCCGGAAAATAGAGGAAATGAGCCTTCAAAAAGGCGTGACAAGTTTCCGCGTGGACACGGGATTTGAGAATCAGCGGATGCAGCATGTTCTGGAAAGACTGGGATTTGTAAAGTGCGGCGTGATCCAGTATGAGGGAAGCGGACGGCTTGCATATGAGAAATTACTGTGAAAATAAATAGCGTTAGTATACAAGAGGATAATACGGCCTCTTGTATACTAACGCTATCTTTGCGTGGATGAGTAATATAGTTTTTTGCGCTGGGGATAGATAGGATATTATTAATAAATATATTGACAAATGTTTCTTTACATGCTAATATATCAGTAATATATCACGGAGGGAGCCAGATGAAAAGCCTAAAGGACAAAGCGTATGAAGTGATTCGGGAAAGAATTATTACGTGTGTATATCAACCTGGAGACGTAGTAGATGAAAAAGCCTTATGTGAAGAATTGAATATGAGCCGCACACCTGTCAGAGAAGCATTAAATGTTCTGGCTGAAGAGGAATTTCTTGATATTATGCCACGAAGGGCTATTATTGTATCTCAGATTTCCATGAAGGATATCAATAATATATATGATTTGAGAGAATTATTGGAACCTGACAGTGCGGCGATAGCAGTACGTAGATGTGAGCAGTATGTAATGAACAATTTACTGAAAGAATTTAAAAACTCAAATAAGTTGGATATTTATCAATATTCGATTTTAGATAATAAATTACATATGTATATTGCTCAGTGTACAGGAAATCATATTCTGGTTAAATTTATGGATAGTCTTATGTCCAAAACTCAGAGAATCAGAATTATCTCGTCTAAGTATGAAGAAAGGAGGGTAAAAGGGTATACAGAACATATTGATATTATTAACAGTATATTGGAAGGCAAAGAAGATGCGGCAAGGAACGCTATGAAAGATCATCTTCAAGAGGCGAGGGAAGATTTCACCAGAGTTTTGGAAGCAAATGGAAGGTATTGTATTTCATAAGAATATAAGAATGCCTTAGTTGTGAATACAGCTAAGGCATACAATTCCTTCTAACTGATATATCAGTTGAATATTACAAAAAGAAGAAAAGGAGAAAAGAAATGATGAACAGAAGAAGATTGGTTGCAATGAGTATGGTGGCTACGGTTATGGCAGTTTCAACATTCGGTACGCATATGGTATTGGCAGATGAAGAAGTAAAAATTGGTTTTGCTATTAAATCTACTGGGAGTTCTTTTTATAAGGCATTAGCCACAGGTGTAGAAAAAGCTTGTGAAGATAATAATTGGAATTGTGTTGTTTTAGATGCGAATAGTGATCTTACGAAAGAGCAGGAAAACGTTGAAACTCTGATATCACAGGAGATGGATGTCATTCTTTTGGATGCCATTGATCCATTAGGAGGAGTAGCACTGGTGAAACAGGCAGTTGATGCGGGGATTCCGGTGATTGAGGTTGATGCACCTATTGATGCAAGTGCAGAAGTAATAACAACTGTATATAACAATAATATTACAACTGCCTACATGGTAGGACAGTATATCCCTCAGTTTTATGGGGAAGACTGGATCAGCAGTGTAATATTGAGCGGTGGTAAAGGAAATACAGGTGGAGAAGAAAGACGTCAGGGAATGATTGCCGGAATTATCGGCACGCGTCTTGGATTATCAGAGGAAGAGGCTTTTGAGGAGGCCAAGAAGTTTGATGAAGAGCTTATTTCTACGGGAAAGGCAACCAACGAAGAGGCTAAATTTGAAATAAGAGGTCAGGCATATGGAAATTGGCTGGCAAGCGAGGGATTGACTGGAATGGAAGATCTTCTGGTAGCTAATCCGGATATTAACTGTCTGTTGAGTGAAAACGATGACATGGCACTTGGGGCACAAAAAGCGATTGCTGCATCTGATAAAACGGAACAAATTCAGATTTTCTGTGCCGCAGATGGACAGAAAGAAGCATATGAACAAATCATGGAAGATGGGCAGTATAAATGCACTGGCGAAAACAGTCCGTCAAAGGTAGGAGCGCTTGCAGTTGAAATTGCCGGAGAAGTTGTTCTGGAAGGAAAAACCGCTGATGACTATGAAGATGTTGTTATGACACCGGCAAATGTGGTAACAATTGATAATGTAGAAGACTTTTATGATCCGGATTCTGATTTCTAATTATTTTCAGTGAGAAAGCATAAATATTGGGAGGTTCGGATATGACAGAAAAACCTTTTGTTGAAATGAAAAAAATAACCAAAAACTATGGTGGAGTCAAAGCCCTGAAAGGAATTGATTTTAAACTGTATAGAGGAGAAGTGCGTGCTCTTTTGGGAGAGAATGGCGCAGGAAAATCTACACTAATGAAAATATTATCAGGTGCAGAGACTATGGATGCAGGAGAAATTTTGATAGATGGACAAAAGATATCTGTAACCTCCCCCAAAACAAGTATGAATTTAGGTATTTCTACAATTTATCAGGAATTTATTTTAGCTCCGCATTTATCAGTTGCAGAGAATATTTTTCTGGACAGATTATCTGAAAGCAAGGGAATTGTAAACTGGCGTCATCTATGTGATAAGGCCGGAAATATGTTGCAACAGA